>Ga0315540_10000121_pt1 | contig 40478 bp, 37 predicted proteins | sample SalMarSW160110MG_FD_203677 | JGI IMG/M metagenome (GOLD analysis project Ga0315540, IMG submission 203677) | Salt marsh sediment microbial communities from the Plum Island Ecosystem LTER, Massachusetts, United States - Salt Marsh Sediment SW1601-10 ...
GCGGGCAGATCGTCGCCACCGTGCTCGCGACGCCCGAGCTGCGCGCGCTGTGGGAGCAGGAGCTCGGCGCAATGCGCGATCGGATCAAGGCGATGCGCAAGGCGCTGGTCGAGAAGATCAAAGCCCGCGCGCCGCAGGCCGATTTCGGCTTTATCCTCGCGCAGCGCGGGATGTTCTCCTACTCCGGGCTCACCAAGGCGCAGGTCGACCGACTTCGCACGGAATTCTCCGTCTACGCCATCGATACCGGACGGATCTGCGTCGCCGCACTGAATTCGAAGAACATCGACTACGCGGCCGACGCGATCGCCAAGGTCATCTCGGCCTAGCTCACTGGCACTCGGTCCTGCCATCGAACCGGCTGCCCGCCGAGAGGCCAAGGCTGGTGCCGATCCCGGGCAGCAGCACGGTGCCGATTACCGCTCCGATCACGCCCGCCCTGGTGAGCGACAACGAAGGATCCGCTGTGGTCCCGGATACCGCCACCGGCACGCCGACGAAGCCCTTGGTTTTCGCCACCGAGACGTCCAGCTTTCCCGACAGCGTCTCATCCGGCGCGATCGACACGTTGCCTGCCGCCAAGAGCGCCGGCGAGCGAACGCAGATCTTGTTCAACTGGACGTGTTTGCCGCGCAACGCCAAGTGTCCCTTCATCTGCTCGAACTTGGTCGTGCCGCCGGAGGACAGTTTGCCGAGCGGCAGTTCGGCGACGCGCGACAGGTCCACACCGTGCCACTCGCCGCCAGCAACCTCGAACGGGGCATCCAGCACCAGCGCATTGCCCAGCTGCGCCGCCGTGCTGGCATGCGCCGAATAGCTCACCTTGCCGGTCAGCCGTCCGGACAGACGCGCCGGCTTGCCCAGCGCCGACTGCAGCGGAATTAGTTCGACTCCAGCGAGCTCGGCTTTGCCGTCGAGACGCCATTGCCTGCCCCAGCGTAGGTTAAGGCTGCCGGCGAGCGTTCCGCCGTAGAGCTTGCCGCGGACCTCAGGCAGCGCGAGGCGGGAGCCCTGCAGCGTGCCGCTCGCCTCGAGCTGGTCGAAAGCCAGCGGCGCAGCGGTTATCGGCAGGCGCCAATTGCGCGCGCTGATGCTCAAACGCGCTCGCCCGACGCGCCCGGGATCGAGCGTCGCCTGGAACGCGCCGTCGTCGGTCGACACGCGCACCACCGCCGCGGCAGGGATGACCGACAGATCCACCTCGACGTTGAATTCCGGCAGCCTCAGCGCGCGCTGCTCGTAGGTCACGTGCCGCAGCACGATATGCTGAACCAGAATGCCGCCTCCGCCACCGCCCTTGCGCAGCTTGTCGAGCAGGTCAAGCGCCGAATGCTTGATGCGCACGCCGTCGGCGCGGATCTCGCGCAGCACGACCTCGCCCGAAAACAGGAGCAGCAAGTCCGGCACGATGCTCCCGCGCTCGATGCTCACCTCGTCCTTGCGACCGAGCTTCAAGCCGACGATTGCCAGCCGCGGCGTGGGCAAGAGCTGCAGACGCAGATCGGTGATCGACACCGGTTCGCCGATGCGGGCCGACACGCGACGGGTGAGCTGCGGGATATAGCCGGTTAGCGGCACCAGAAACGGCACCGCGAGCGCCGCGACCAGAAGCCCGCTGAACACGAGCAGGCCCCAGAACCATTTTCTTTTCCCAAACGCCATTGCGTGATTGCTTGGATATCCGGAAATCCCTAAAATAGCGGGTTTTCCGGATCCCCGATAGCTCAGTCGGTAGAGCGACGGACTGTTAATCCGCAGGTCGTAGGTTCGAGCCCTACTCGGGGAGCCACCTTATTACAGGCCTTAGCTTTTGGCTTGGGCCTTTTGCATATTCGCACCGTGGCGAAGACGTGACGCAAGCTCGATCACGTTGTTTCCAGCGCTTACCACGCGATGCAGCGGCGGCAAGCCTCTCTGTCGGAACCTTCGCGCAGCGATCCGCCATCAGCCGCCACATCCAGCAATGCGGGGCCTTCACTTCGTCTATTGATGCTCCGGCGTGACGATTTCACGAGGGACCGCTGTTTGTGTGATGGCCAGGATCCGCTTTGCCACTCGAGCAAAGCATCAGGCGCCGACTACGAATTCTTGAACAACACGAAATTGTTGCAGTAATCCGGCGCATCCCAATAGCGCTCGCCTGCGGTACGCTGGTGGACCTCAAGGTTAAACTCGGACAACGGCACCAAGGCGTGTCGGCGAACGAAATATCCGTCGTAATCAAGTGAACGCACAAATTTGATGACGTCATACACGGTGCCAGAGCTCAGGTGCCTGTTTTCGCACTCGACTACCATGGTCGGAGCATGTTGCTGTATCAACCGGGTAGCGCCTTGGATTACCGCTAACTCATGGCCCTCAACGTCGATCTTTAGCGCACCAATATGCTGGCTTTGACTAGAAAAATAGTCGTCGAGGGTCACGACCGGCACCTGAATGTGCCGGCACGCTTCTCTCGCCTCAATGGCAGCTTCAAGGGAGGCTCCTGGGGAAGTTTCCCCTCCTCCGGGAATGTAGAGAGTCGTCTCCCCAGCTTTAGACGACACTCCGGCGCACTCAACCAGTACGTTGTTAAAACCAGCGTCTTTGCAGATTTGGCGCAGATAGATCGCGAGCGCCGGCTGAGGTTCAAACGCGATAACGCGTCCACGAGGCACCGCGAGACTGAGTGCCCGAAGGTAGGCTCCCTTGTTGGCGCCCACGTCCACCGCAATATCGTCCTGTGCAAGCTTCGAAATGAGCGACTTGATCTCGGTTCGTTGATCGCGATACTGCGCCTTGAAGCCCCGATATAGGAATTTGATCTTCTTCATGAGTAGCGCCTCGCAGCTCAAGCCCCGGCAATCGGACAATCGGCGTGGAAGGTTTCCATTGTGGCTCAGCCAGTAAACCTTTCGGTCGTAATGATCACCAAGAACGAGGAACACTGCATTGGCCGGTGCCTCGATTCGGTCTCTTTCGCCGACGAGATCATCGTTCTGGACTCCGAGAGCTCCGATCAAACCGCAGAAATTGCCAGATCAAAGGGCGCTCAAGTGTTTTCGTCGAGTGACTGGCCGGGCTTTGGACCACAGAAGAATCGTGCGCTTGCGTTGGCCAAAGGACGATGGATACTTTCCATCGATGCCGACGAGGTGGTAACTCCCGAGCTGAGCAGGGCCATCACGGAAATTGTCGCTACTCGGCCGAACGAAGGGTCACCCCAGACCCTCTGCTATTGGCTGAATCGAAAGTCTCTTTATTGCGGAAAGGTAATTCACTACGGCGATTGGCGCAATGACCGCGTTCTGAGATTATTTCTTCGCGATTCCGCGCGTTTCACGAATGATTTGGTTCATGAAAGAGTTGAATGTGATGGACCACATGGCAGCCTTTCAGGTTATCTCTGGCACGAGAGCGTAGTAACTCCGACCGAATTCAAAGAGAAGGTTACGCGGTACGCGAAGTTGGGCGCCATAAGCCTACGGGCGCGTGGAAAGGGGGGCCGCTTGAGTGCCTTGGTACACGGCGGGTGGTCATTTTTTCGCGGATATTTACTGCGCGCCGGGTTTCTCGATGGCTCGCGGGGTTTAGACATCGCGCGGCAGAATGCGCGCGGAACCTTTCTACGCTACCTGTGGGCAGCCCAGAGCGATAAGAAGGATTGAACGCGCTTAGGCTGCTATTGCGCCAGCGATCCGCCCTTGCTTACTTGCCGAAAAGTGCGGGGTCGAGCCGCACCACCACCGCCGCGCTTGCAATGATCGTTGGTTCGCGCCCTTCTTCGTCCGGCACGTCGAGGCCACCCAAGACGGCATTCACCATGACCTTGCCGTAGGGGAAGGCGGCCGCCACCGCCGCCGGGTCGACCTTTTCGGGCCGCTGCACGCCGATCGTGACCTCGACTTGCATCGAGTTGGGGTCGATGCCAAGACTGCGGAACAACCCCAGCGAGCTGTGATGCATCGCGTCCTGGACGGCGCGCACCGCGGCCTTGGTGTAGTCGCCGCCGTGAAGATCGTTACCGGTGCCGATTTCGAGGAAAAAGCGCTTTGCCGTCACTTGCGAGTCTCCTTTGATAGCTCGCCGCGCCTCACCAGCTCGATGACGCGGCGCGTGGGATCGACCCGGACCCAGTCGCCGGTGCGGATCACCTCGTGCGGGGGGCGCGACCAGCCTTCGGTGATCGTCATGTTGGCGAACACCGCGCCCTGCACCATCACCGGGTTGGTAACGCCGAACACGAGCGCTTTCGGCGCGATGCCCTTGCACTTGATGTCGTAGAAGGCCCAGCCCGCGGCGATGCCGCCTTTCGCGGTGGGAAAGAAGCAGATCTTGTCCCTGATCTGGGTGCCCTCGAGCTTGTGGCCGGGCTTGGTGATGACGCCGCTCCAGCGGTCGAGGTCGTAGCGCGGGCTGAAGCCCTCCTCCGACACCACCGCCTCGCCTTCGACTGTCTCGCCGAAGGCGCGCTCGACGCGGATGCTGTCGAGAATTTCGCTCACCGCAGCCTCCCTTCGAGCGCGATGTCGACGCAGTCCTGCGTGCGGCGCAGGATGGTGTTGAAGCGGTGCGCGCCGATGATGTTCACGATCTTGGCCGAGTTGGAGATCATGTTGGTCCAGCCGTTGCGCTGCCGCATCCCGGAGAGGTTCTGCAGGATATAGAAGCACACGCCCTCCATCAGCGTGGCACCGGCCGCTTCGAGCTTTTGCACGTAGCCGAGCTTGCGGCCCGCCGAGAGCACGCCGTTGGACGAAGTGACGAAGACCTGCGTGCCTTGCCTGATCTTGCGCCCGGCGAAGCGTTCGGCCAGGTTTTTGAGTTCCCAGAGCGAAAGCTGCGGGCCGGAGAACACGATCAGGTCGCACTTGCCGTCGCCCGGATCGTAGCTGCGGTAGAGCCGCTCAAGATCCGCGTTGGCGATGGTGATCTCGCTGTGCGGCAGGTTGCCGCCGAGCGCGGCCTCGACGCTGGGCGCCTCGGGCGTGACGCCCACCATGTGGAACATCCCCATCGAGCCGTAGCTTGCGAGCGAGGCGCCGAGGTGCTTCAGCTCGTCCGAGCTCGGCGTGCGCTTCATGCCGGTGAACACCGGAACCTGGAAATAGCTCTGGTTCGGCTCGCCGATCAGCTTGCCGACCGCGCCCCAGTCGGCGAGGTCGTCGAGGTCGGCTTCCAGCTTCACCACGAAGGTCCCCTTGCGGTGCCGGTCGAGCTGGAAGCCGTACTCCGGCACCCGCCTGGTGAGCGCCGCGGCGAACGCCGCGGGGCCGCTCTCGAAATTGGAGCGCGCGCCGAACACCGAGTTGGCGTAGATCACGGTGCCGGTGTCGCCCCACGCCACGCGCTCGCCCAGATGGGGCTGGTACAGCGTCTGGTAGTTGATGCAGGTGTCGGTGGTGGCGACGTTCATCTGCTGCAGCAGCCCGATCAGCTTCCTTTCCTTGGTCGCCTCGCCCGCGTCCTGCTGCAATTTCTCGACCAGCGGGAAATCGAATGAACGCGCGTTGGTGGTGACGTTCACCGCACAGCGTGCCTTCTGCTCGGCGGCGCACTCGAGCCACTTCAGCCCGCCGTCGCCCATCACCTCGATGTCGCCCATCATGTGCACATTGCTGACCGGCACCAGCCGCTCGGCGCCCCAGAACTCTCCCACCTTGATCAGGTATTCGATCGCGTCCTTGACCGCGGCGCCGCGCTCGCCGCGCAGCATCGCCTGCTCTTCGGAGGTCAGTTGCACCACGGCTACCCCTGGAGCAGCGGGCCGAGCATCGCGACCACGATGTTCAACAACCCGAGCACGAGGTTTAGGCCGACCAGGATGCGGATCTGGCCGAGCGCGGCGCCGCCCGCCTTCCAGTCCTCGTGCTGCACCGCGCGCTTCAGGCGGCCAAAGGGCGCGAAATACACGTGCATAAAGATCGCGCTCATCAGCACGCCGATAGCGGCCATCGCGAGCACGTATCCGGGCACCGGCGACATGCGCCCCATCATAGAAAACCCGGTGCCCAGGATCACGAACACCGCCAGCCACACCCAGCGGAAGAAGCGCGCGAAGATCCCGCTCCACAGCTTGAGGCGCTGCGGCGGATCGAGCGCCTCGACCGCGGCGGGCCGCACCGCCAGGTAGGCGACGAACATCCCGCCGACCCACACCACATCCGCCAACACGTGCAGCAGCAACTCGATTCGCATGGGGCTTCCTTTCGATTGGAGCCCCGATTCTAATCTGGGATACTCGCTCCCTTTCACACTGGAGCGAAGATGTACGCCTGCTTTCGCCTGGGCATCGCGTTGCTGCTGATGACCCTGGGCGGTTCAGGGATGTATGCGGTAGTGGTCGCGCTGCCGCAGGTTCAAGCCGAGTTCGGCGTGACGCGCGCCGACGCGTCGCTGCCGTACACGCTGACCATGGTCGGCTTCGGTCTCGGCGGGATCCTGATGGGACGTCTGGCGGACCGCTTCGGCGTGATGGTGCCGGCGCTGATCGGCAGCGTGGCGCTGGGAATCGGGTTCGTCGCCGCGGGCTCGGCCGGCAGCTTGTGGCAATTCAGCCTGGCGCAGGGCTTGCTGATCGGCGCGCTCGGCAGCGCCGCGACCTTCGCGCCGCTGGTAGCCGACATCTCGCATTGGTTCACCCGCCGGCGCGGAATTGCGGTCGCCATCTGCATCAGCGGCAACTACGTGGCGGGCGCGCTGTGGCCGCCGGTGCTGCAGCACTACTTCGCCAGCATAGGCTGGCGCCAGACTTACGTCGGCGTGGGGCTGTTCTGCTTCGCGGCGATGCTGCCGCTTGCGCTGCTACTGAGGCGGCAGGCGCCGCATGCCGATCCCGAGCCGCTGGGCGGCGGCGCCGCGTCGTGGCCGCAGCGGCCGCTGGGCTTCACACCCGGACAGCTGCAAGGCCTGTTGTGCGTGGCGGGCGTCGCCTGCTGCGTCGCGATGTCGATGCCGCAGGTCCACATCGTGGCGTACTGCGGCGACCTGGGCTACGGCCCGGCGCGCGGCGCCGAGATGCTGTCGACGATGCTCGGCTTCGGCATCGTCAGCAGGCTCGCCTCGGGTTGGATCTCGGACCACATCGGCGGCCTGCGCACCCTGTTGCTGGGGTCGGGGTTGCAGGCGATCGCACTGGCGCTGTTCCTGCCCTTCGACGGCCTGGTCTCGCTGTACGTCATTTCGGCGATGTTCGGACTGTTCCAGGGCGGAATCGTGCCCTCATACGCCATCATCGTGCGTGAATATTTCTCTCCGCTTGAGGCCGGCCAGCGAGTGGGCACCGTTCTGATGGCCACGCTGTTCGGCATGGCCCTCGGCGGCTGGATGTCGGGCGAGATTTTCGACCTCACCGGCTCCTATCGCGCCGCCTTCCTGAACGGCATCGGCTGGAACCTGCTCAACCTGGCGATCGTGTTCGAATTGTTGCGCCGCGCGCGGCGCCGCTTCGCGCTCGCCTGAGCCCTGTCCCCGTCTCAGTGCGCGGCGTGGCGCAGCGTCGGCGCGTGCTGAAACAGGCGCGCCAGCGCGAGCAGCGCATCGGCGACTGCCTCGCCGCGCGCGACGAGTTCCAGCGCGTTGACGCGCTCGGCCTGAAGAATCGGCACGGAAGCTAGTCTCTGGCGCAAAAGCTTGTTCGAGTTGGACATGATGAACCTCGGTTTTGGAGTTAAATTAGCTAAGCTTTAATGTGTTGCTCGATTCGTTTGACAGCATTCTCACCCTTATGGTGCAAAGCAACAAACGATACTTATTGGTTTTATGAATTAGTTTTGATAACCTATAACAATTCAATTCGAAAGCCGCGCTCGTGCCCAGCCGCCTGCCTCCGCTCAATGCCCTGCGCGCCTTCGAGGCGGCGGCGCGCCTGTTGAGTCTGAAGAAGGCCGCAGCGGAGCTGAACGTCACCCCCGCGGCGATCAGCCATCAGATCAAGCTGCTCGAGGAGCACGCCGGCCGCCCGCTGCTGGTGCGCAAGCCGCGTGCGATCGAGCTGACCGACGCGGCGCGCGCCGCCCTGCCGCGCCTTGGCGCGGGGTTCGAGCAGCTGGCGCAGGCCGCGCGGCTGCTGGGTGAGGCCGGGCCCGAATCGACCCTCACGGTGAGCGTCGCGCCCTCCTTCGCCACCTGCTGGCTGATGCCTCGCCTGCACCGCTTCCTGAGCGCCGAGCCTGCCATCGACGTGCGCGTCACCGCGCGCACCCGCCAATCGACATCGGTCGGCGCGCAATCGCAGCGCGAAGCCGACACCTGGCTCGCCGACGCCGACGTCGCAGTGCTGCTGTCGAACGGACAATTTCCCGGCTACAACGTCGAGCGGCTGGTGCCCCTGTCGGTGACGCCGCTCGCAAGCCCGCGCCTGGTCGCGGGACGCAGACTGGCGCCGGCGGGGCTGCGCGAATTCACCTTGATTCACGACGATATCGGCAAGCTGTTCGACGGGCGCGACTTTTGGGACCTTTGGCTCGAGGCAGCCGGTGCGGCGCAGCTGCGCCTGAAGCACGGGGTGCACTTCTCGCACACCGTGCTCGCGCTCGAAGCGGCAGTCGAGGGCGCCGGCATCGTCGCCACCCTGCCCGAGCTCGCCCGGCCGCAGCTCGACGACGGGCGCCTGGTGGCGCCGTTCGGCCTTCGCGTGCACCTGCCCTACGCGTACTACGTGGTGGCGCGCGAAGACGCTGTCTCGCGCGCTCCGGTGCGCTCGTTCCTGGACTGGCTGCGCGACCAGGCCTCGGATGCTCGATAAGCTCATCGCGCTGCGCGAGCGAACGATCTACCACGTCGCGGCAACGCGCCCCGCGGTCTACTACATCGCCGACCGTGACGCAGGCGGCGTGTTGGTCAACGCACCGCCGTTCGACGAGCCGCTGCTGGCGGCGCTACGCGCGCTCGCCTCCCCCGCGTACGTGTTCCTGCCGAGCCGCCGTGGCGCGCGCGACCTCGAGCGCTGGCGCGCGTCGGCGGGCGTGGAGACCATCGCCTTCGAGGCCGAGGCGCCGCACATCGCGGGGACGGTCGACCTCGCCCTCGGCCGCGGCCGCAAGCTCACCCGCACGATCGATTTCCTGCCGATGTCGGGCGTGACCGAAGGCAGCTGCGCGCTGCGCATCAAGAACGACAGCGGCGCGATCTTCTTCGGCCCGATCCTGGAGCCGGGCCCCGACGGCTGGCCGGCGCTCGTGCCGCACGCGGACGACTGCTCCGCCGAGAACCGGCTGATCGGGGCTCTCGGCCTACAGGATCAGCGCTTCGAATACGCCTTCACCGACGACTTCGAGCCCGGGCGCACGCACTACGGTCCCGGGGCGAGTGCGGCCGTGAACGAGAACCTGCGCCGCCTGCTGGAAGACTAGCGGCGCCGGAACAGCTGCCGGCCGACGATCGCGCACACCACTTCGTCGTTCTGGTTCAGCACTTCCCAGCGGAATTTGACCGTGCCGCGATTGGGCTGTTTCTGCGACGGCGTCTGCTCGAGCACCTCGGCGCGCAGGCGCAGCGCGTCGCCCGGGCGCACCGGCTTCAACCAGCGCAGCTCGTCCAGCCCGGGCGAGCCGAGGCAGGCCGACTCCACCAGGTAGCCGTCGCACATCAGGCGCATCATCACGCCGCATGTCTGCCAGCCGCTGGCGATCAAGCCGCCGAAGGGCGTTGCCTCGGCACCTTCTTCGTCGGTGTGGAACACCTGCGGGTCGTACTCGCGCGCGAAGCGCTTGATCTCCTCCGCGCCAAGCGAACGAGGGCCGCTTTCGTAAGTCCAGCCCTGCGCGAAGTCTTCCCAGTAGTACCTGCTCATGCCCTATCCCTTGACGGCGCCGGCGGTTAGCCCGGCAACGATACGGCGCTGGAACACGAGCACCAGCGCCACCAGCGGCAGGGTGACGATAACAGACGCCGCCATCAGATTGCCCCATGGCAGCTCGTACTGGCTCGCGCCGCTCATGAGGGCGATCGCCACCGGCACCGTGCGCTCGGTATCAGTGAGGGTGAAGGTGAGCGCGAACAGGAACTCGTTCCAGGCCGCAATGAACGCGAGCAGGCCGGCCGTCACCATCGCCGGCGCAACCAGCGGCGCGAGCACCAGTGCGAGGGTCTGCCATGCACCGGCGCCGTCGATCAACGCCGCTTCCTCAAGCTCGCGCGGCAGCTCGCGCATGAAGGTAGTCAGGATCCAGATCGTGAACGGCAGCGTGAACACCAAGTAGGACAGCGTCAGCCCCGGCAGACGGTTGTACAGCCCCAGCGCGCGGATCAGCTCGAACATACCCGACAGGATCGCCACCTGCGGAAACATCGAAACCGCGAGGATCGCCGCCAGCAGCGCGCCGCGGCCGCGAAACCTCAGTCGCGCCAGCGCGTAAGCGGCGAGCGTCCCGACCAACAGCGACAGCGCCACCACCGAGCCCGCCACCAGGACCGAATTCACGATGTTGCGCCCGAACGGCTGCTGGGCGAACACTGCACGGTAGTTTGCCAGCGTCCACTGCCCCGGCAGCAGCGCAGGCCGGAACAGCTCGGCCGGCGGGCGCAGCGAGGACATCAGCGCGTAGTAGAACGGAAACAGGCAGAACAGCAGGATCGCCGCCACCAGCAGCCAGAATCCGGCAGCCCGCAGCCGCCTCATCGCAGCACCCCCTCCTCGGTCAGCCGCACCCGTCCGGCGGTGAGCACGAGCGCGACCGCCAGCGCTACGATGACAAAAAGCAGCGTCGCCGCCGCGGAACCGTAGCCGACATCCTGGAAATCGATCAGCTGCTGGCGGGAGAAGACCGACATCGACATCGTGTCTGTACTGTTGGAGGTCAGCACATAGACGATGTCGAACACCCGCAGCGCGTCGAGCGCGCGGAAAACGATCGCGACCACCAGCGCGGGCCGGATAATCGGCAGCGTGACGCTGAAGAATTCGCGCACCGGTCCGGCCCCGTCGATGCGGGCAGCCTCGCGGCACTCCTTGGGCACCAGCTGCAGCGCGGCAAGCGCGAGCAGGGTCACGAACGGCGTGGTCTTCCACACGTCCACCATGATCACCGAAGCCATCGCGAGTCCCGGCTCCGCGGTCCAGGCGAGCGGCTGGGAGATGAGCCCGAGCGAGAGCAGCACGTGGTTGACGATGCCGAACTGGTCGTTGAGCATCCAGCTCCACATCTTGGCCGAGACGATGGTCGGCACCGCCCACGGCACCAGCACCGCCGCGCGCACCCAGGCACGCCCCGGGAACTCGGCGCTGAGCACCAGCGCGATGACCACCCCGAGCAGCGTCTCGAGGCCGACCGAGAGGACCGCGAAGCGCAGCGTGTTCCACACCGCGTGCCACCAGACCGGATCGGCCAGCAGCCCGTACTGGCGCCCGCCGTAGTTCGCCAGGTAGTTCTCGAACCCGATCCAGTGCCAGGACGGATCGCCGAGCGCCGCGTCGGTGAAGCCGAAGCTCACGGTGCGCGCCAGCGGCCAGCCCGCGACCAGCACCAGCAACGTCAGCGACGGCGCGAGGAACAGCCACGCGGTGCGCGCACGTCCTACCATCGCCCGCCACGCGAAATGCGCATCAGCTGGCCGTCGAGCGAGCGTAGCGCAGTCGCCGCATCGGCCTGACCGGCCAGCACCGCGTGCACGGCACTCGAGAAAGCGCTGCTGACACGGTTGTAGCGCGTCCCGGTCACGGCCGCCGGACGCGCCACGGCGTGCGCGAGCGCCTGCGCCATGACGCCGTAGTACGGGTTCGCGCGGCGAATCTCGGCGTCGTCGTACAGGGTCGGAAGGGTCGGATTGAACCCGCCCGCGAGCGCGCGCCGCTTCTGCTCGTCGTTGCCGGTGAGCGCCATCACAAGGCTCGCCGCGAGCGCCGGGTGCCTTGAGTAGCGCGACACCGCGAGCTGCGCGCCGCCGAGTACGCCGATCTCCGCCGGCAGCTCGGCCACCCCGACCAGGCCGCGCACCGGGCTGCCCTCGCTCTCGGCGAGCGCCCGCGCGTAGGGCCAGTTGCGCATGAATACCGAGTTGCCCGACTGGAACACTCCGCGCGCCTCCTCTTCCGCGTAATTGAGCACCCCGCGCGGCGAGATGGTTCCGACCCAGCCCGCCGCGGCCGTAAGCGCCTGCGCGGCGCGCGCGTTGTCGACCGAGATCGCACCGTCGGGTTGAACGATCCTGCCGCCACCGCGGCTGGCGATCCATTCCAGCGCGTTGCAGGTCAGCCCCTCGTAGGTCCGACCCTGCCAGACGTAGCCCCACATGCGGGCGTTTCCGCCGGCACGTTCGGCGTCCTCAATACGCCTCGCCGCGCTCGCGAGCTCGCGCCAGGTGCGCGGCACGGCGACGCCATACTTGCGCAGCAGGTCCTTGCGATAGTAGAGCAGGCCGACGTCGGCGAACCACGGCAGCGCCACCAGCTTACCGCGCACGGTGTCGTTGGCGACGAGCGCCGGAAAATGCTGCGCCGGAACACTGCCCGCATAAGGCGCGAGGTCGAGCAGGTGACGGGCCAGGATACCCGGCCACACCACGTCGATCTGCAGCACGTCGATGTCGGGCGAGCCGGCCGCGAGCAGCTGCTGGTACAGCGCCAGCCGCTCGGTCGCAGAGTTGGGGGTGGAGACCAGCCGTACCGAATTGCCGCTCGCGCGCGCCCAGCGCTGCGCGCCGTCGCGGCAGAGCTCGAGTTCGAGCCCGACCGCGCTGCAGGAAATCGTGATTTCGGCGGCCCGGGCGCTCCCTACTGCGAGCAGCCCGCAGGCAAGGGCGATACGGACCGCCCGCAGCAACCTTAGAGCACCTTGCCGCTCTCGTCGTCGATCAGGTGAATGTTATTCAGATCGGCGACCAGCTTGATGCGCTTACCGTCGCGCGCGCCGGCGTTGGGATTGACCCGCCCGCAGATCTCGATTCCCTGCACCAGGAAATACACCAGCGTTTCCATCCCCATCGGCTCGGTGACCTCGAGCTCGACCTCGAACGGGGTCTGGTTGGGCTCCAGGTGCGGGCGCTGCTCCATGATGTGCTCGGGCCGCAGCCCGAACAGCAGTCTGCCGCGCCCGACGTGGGAGCGGTAGCGGCTAGTGCGATCCTGCGGCACCGGGAAGGCGAGCTCGTCGCTCAGCCGCACGCGCAGCGCGCCCGCGGCCTCCTCCAGCGCACAAGGAATGAAATTCATCGCGGGCGATCCGATGAAGCCGGCCACGAACTTTGTCGCCGGGCTGTGGTACAGGTCGTTCGGCGTTCCCACCTGCTCGATGTTGCCGCCATTCATGACCACCACGCGATCGGCCAGCGTCATCGCTTCAACCTGGTCATGGGTGACATAGACCGTGGTGGTGCGTACCTTCTGATGCACCTTCTTGATCTCGGTGCGCATCTGCACCCTCAGCTTCGCGTCCAGGTTGGACAGCGGCTCGTCGAACAGGAACACCTTCGGGTCGCGCACGATTGCGCGCCCCATCGCCACTCGCTGGCGCTGCCCGCCCGAGAGCTGTTTCGGCTTGCGCTCGAGCAGCTCGCTGATGTCGAGGATCTGGGCCGCGTTCTGAACCCGGCGCGCGATCTCGTCCTTCGGGGTCTTTTTCAGGCGCAGGCCGAAGGACATGTTCTCGTACACCGACATGTGCGGGTACAGGGCGTAGTTCTGGAACACCATCGCGATATCCCGATCCTTGGGCGGCACGTCGTTCACCACATCGCCGCCGATCAGCACGTCGCCCCCCGTGATGTCCTCCAGCCCCGCGATCATGCGCAGCGTCGTGCTTTTGCCGCAGCCGGAGGGCCCGACCAGCACGACGAATTCCTTGTCCGAAATGTTCAGGTCGATGCCGCGGACCGCGGGCGTAGTGTCGTAGTGCTTGACAAGCTTGCGCAGCGTTACCTCGGCCATACGGCTATCCTTTCGTCGCACCGGCGGTGAGGCCGGCGATGTAGTAGTCCATCAGGAAGGCGTAAATGATGAGCGGCGGCGCGGCACCCAGCAGGCACGCGCCCATGATCTGGCCCCAGTTGTACACGTCGCCCTTGATGAGCGTCGTGACGATGCCGACCGGAAGCACGAGCTGGTCGGTCGAGACCGTAAACGCCATCGGGTAGAGAAACTCCGACCACGACACGGTGAAGGCAAAGATCGTGGCGGCAATGATGCCGGGTAGGGCAACCGGCAGGAAGATCTTGGTCAGCATCTGGATGTAGCCGGCCCCGTCGATCAACGCCGCCTCGTCCAGCTCCTTGGGGATCGATTGGAAGTAGCCGATCATGATCCAGGTGCAGAACGGCACCGTGAGCGTCGGGTAGATGATGATCAGCGCCCACCAGTGATTGAGCAGCGAGATACCGGTGGTCTCGTGCACCCAGGCCATGATCTTGAACAGCGGAATGAACAGCAGAGAATCGGGGATCAGGTAAGTCAGGAACACCCCGGTCGCCAGCGTGGTCGAGCCCCAGAACTTCATGCGCCCGAGCGAGAAGGCAGCCGGCACCGCGATCAGCATCGTGATGATCACCACCGCGACCGCAATCACCGCCGAGTTGCGGAAGAACGTCAGGTACTGTGTCGAGGTAAGTAGCGCCTTGAAATTCTCCAGCGTCGGGTGGAAAACCCACCACGGGTTGGTCATCGCCGCGATCTCGCCGCTGGTCTTCAGGCCCATGATGAGCATGTAGACCGGCGGCATGAGGAAGAAGATCGCGAACAGCACGAGAAAGAAATAGGACCAGAGCAGAGCCCAGCGGCGGCTGCGATGCAGGCTGCCGCGTCGTGCCGGCACGGAACTGATGGCTTGTGCGGTCGCGCTCATGGTCAGACGGAACTGCCGCGGCGGGTGATGTCGCGCAGGATGAAGTACGCTGCGACGCCCAGAATCGGCAGCATGAACAGCGACACCGATGCGCCCATGGGAATGTTGTTGCCCTGGATGCCGAGCGCGAACGCCCAGGTGGCGAAGATGTGCGTGCTGTTCACCGGACCGCCGTAGGTCAGGATGCGGACGATGTCGAAATTCGCGAAAGTCACGATGAGCGAGAACAGCATCGTGATGGCGATGATGTTGCGCATCATGGGCAGCGTCACGTACCACACCTTCTGCCACCAGTTGGCGCCGTCGATGGCCGCCGCTTCGTAGAGCTGGTCCGGCACCGATTTCAGCGCAGCGAGGTACATGATGAGGAAGAACGGCGCTCCGTACCAGACATTGACCAGGATCACCGAGAAGCGCGCCCAGCCCGGTACGCCGAGGAAGGGAATGGCCTCGATGCCGAACTTGGCGAGGATCCAGTTGATCGCACTGTACGAAGGATCGAACAGCCAGAACCACGCGATGGTGCTCATCGCCGTCGGGATCACCCACGGCACGAGCAGCATGCCGCGCCACTTGCGCTGGCCCTTGGCCGGCAGGTTGTGCACGAAATGCGAGCTGACGAAGCCGATCAACGCCTTGAAGATGACGGCCGTAATCGCAAACAGGCACGACTGCTTGACCACCATCCAGAAGGTGTCGAAGTGGAGCAGGAACAGGATGTTCCTCAGACCGGTGAAATGCGCCATCGTCCGGTCGAGCATCGACAGATACACCGCATAGAACGCCGGATAGATGACCAGCGTCAAGATCAGGACGATCAGCGGCAGCGCGAGCGCGAATGCGGTCGTCGAGCGGCGCCGCATGAGCTTCTGCATCGTCATGCCGCGAGCGGCGCTCGATGCGGACGCCTTGGCGGCAATGCCGTTGGCCATCGGATTCCTCCTCCTGTTTCGATTTGATACCGGCCGGACTCGGCCTCCTCCAGGCCGGCGGGAGGCGCCGGCTCGCGCCGACGCTTCCCGCACCCGGGGTAAAGCTTACATCATCGAATAGGCCTTAATCTGATTCTCGGCCCAGGCGATGGTGTCGTTCACCGACTGTCCCTGGGCGCCGACCTTGGCCAGCATCTGCGTCAAGAGCCCCTGGGTGTAGATCTGGTTGACCACATGGATCGGACCCGGGCCCCCCGCGACCATTATGATTTGGTCCGGCTTCGGCGGGTAGTTGTATACCGTGCCCTTCGGCGGCTCGACCTCGGCCCAGGTCTTGAAGTTGCGCAAGCTCGTGAAGCCCGGCAGATCGTAGCCGTTGCTCGCCGCGACGAAGCGCTCCGAGGAGTGCCGCGATATCAGGTGCGCGAGCAGGCTCTTCGCCGCCGACTTGTTGGGCGAGAACTTCCAGATCGCCCAGAAGAACGGTAGGGCCGGCGCGTAGCGCCCTTTCGGCCCCTTGGGCGAGGCGAAGGTCCAGCAGTCCGCGGCCACCGACGGGTTATCGCGCTTGGCCACGGACCACGCGCTCGGCGGATTCATGATCATAGAGCCCTGCCCCGAGATGAGCCACTTGTTGTTCGAGGCATCGTCCCACGCGATAACGTCCTTCGGCAGGACCCGGACCAGCCGTTTCGCATACTCGAGCACTTGCCTGGTGTTGTCCGAATTGACGGTCACGTCCCCCTTCTCGTTGACGAGCTCTGCGCCGTAGGCGTGGAACAGCGCGCCGGCCCAGTCCACCGAGTCGGTGGTCTGGCCGAGGCCCAGGCCGATGGGATGGCCGCCCTTGTGGCATTTCTCCGCAACGTCGGCCAATTTTTCCCAGGTCCACTCGTCCTGCAGCTTCTTGTCCGAATGGCCACCAGGTCCGGCGTACATCTTGGTGACGTCGAGCCCGGCGTATTCCTTGAACATGCTGATGCGAGCGCAGGGTGGCTTCACCTGGCTGCCGGTTACCGCCGGGGCCGCAACCCAGTGGCCCTTCGGCTTGCCCAGGTACTCGACGATCCCATAAGGCTTGCCGTTAGCCTTGATCGCCGCGTGCATGACGTCGTCCACCGGCTCGAAGTCGTCTGCGTAGGCCGCGGGCGACCACGCGCTCGGCTGAACCAGGTCATGACCCGACTTCGCCAGCTTCTCGGCAGCGATCGTCAGCTCGAGCTTGCTGCCCTGGGAGGTGATGAAGTCGATGGTGACATCGACTTTGTGCTTCGCTGCCCACTCGTGGCAGATGGACTCCATGGTCTTATTCGCGCCTGGGACCCAGTGGTCCCAGAACGCCACCTTCAGCTTGCCGGCGGCACGCGAGGTACGGATGTACGGGAACATCGCGGCGGCAGATGCCGCAGCGGTCGTCTGGATAAATCGACGCCGATCGAACTTCTTCGTCATTGCAATCTCCTCCTGCTGTTGATGGGACGGGCTTACCAGTGGCTTTGCAGCGCAGTGATGTCCATTTCCTCGCCCGGCGCGAGAGAGTCTAGACGTTTTCTCCGTCAACAGCCTTACGGTTTCGTGCTGCACTGCAGCGAAGTCCTTTCCACAGACCGACCGCCATCCGGGTTGACCCAAGTCAAGCTTGCGTCTCGCTGACGCGCGTACGATCCCGCCCGCAACAGCTATCCAGAGACCTCCTCATTCACTACAGACGGAGCAAAAAAATGCGAACCACCCCCCTATTGCTTGTGGGCGCACTCGCCCTTTCGCTGTCGGTTGCGGCGCAGGCGGCGCCGATCATCGTCAAGGTCAGCCACGTGGTGGCGGAAGGCACGCCCAAGGGACAGGCCTCCCTCAAGTTCAAGGAGCTGGCCGAGAAGAAGCTTCCCGGCAAGGTGCAGGTGCAGGTGTTCCCGAGCTCGCAGCTGTTCGGCGACGCCAAGGAGGTGGAAGCGCTGCTGCTCGGCGACGTGCAGATCATTGCGCCGTCGCTTTCCAAGTTCTCGCGCTACACCAAGAAGCTGCAGCTGTTCGACCTGCCGTTCCTGTTCGACGACATCGCCGCCGTGGACCGCTTTCAGCACAGCCCCGACGGCAAGGCGCTGCTCGAGTCGATGAAGTCGAAGGGCATCAAGGGGCTCGCCTACTGGCACAACGGCATGAAGCAGCTCTCGAGCGACAAGGACCAGCTCAAGCGTCCCGAGGACATCAAGGGCCTCAAGTACCGCATCCAGGCCTCCGACGTGCTCGAAGCGCAGTTCCGCGCGGTCGGCGCCAACCCGCAGAAGATGGCCTTCAGCGAGGTCTACCAGGCACTTCAGACCGGCGTTGTCGACGGCCAGGAGAACACCTGGTCCAACATCTACACCCAGAAGTTCTACGAGGTGCAGAAGACTATCGCCGAGACCAACCACGGCGTGATCGACTACATGGTGATCACCAACGCCAAGTGGTGGGACGGGCTGCCGGCCGACGTGCGCCAGGGGCTAGACGAGGCGATGGCCGAGGCAACCAAGTTCGGCAACGACCTCGCGGGCGAGCTCAACGCGCGCGACCGCAAGCGCATTGCGGACGCCGGCAAGGCGAAGATCCAGCCGCTGTCGAAGGACGACGTCGCCGCCTGGCGCAAGGCGATGGCCCCGGTGTGGAAGAAATTCGAGGGTGACATCGGCAAGGACCTGATCGACGCCGCGCAGAAGGCGAACCGCTAGCGCGCGCGCTGGCCAGCCGCAGACGGCATCGATGCGCTGGGACTGGTTCCACCGGCTGGAGGAAGGCCTGATCGCCTTCCTCCTCGCCGTGATGACGCTCATCACCTTCACCCAGGTGGTGGCGCGCTACGTGTTCAATTTCAGCTTTGTCTGGGCGCTCGAGCTGGTCACCTACCTGTTCGGCTTCCTAATTTTCCTCGGCATGTCCTACGGCGTACGCGTCGGCACTCACATCGGCGTCGATGCCCTGGTCAAGGCGCTCAAGCCCAAGGCCGCCCGAATTGCGGGCGCCATCGCCGCGCTTCTGTGCGTCGCCTACTCGGTCATCGTCTTCATCGGCGCCTGGATCTATGTCGCCAAGATGTACGAAATCGGCATCATGGCCGAGGACCTGCCGATCCCGCAGTGGGTGCCGCGGCTTTCGCTGCTGATCGGCTTCGGCTTGCTGATCGTGCGCTTCGCCGAGGCTTTCTTCCGCATCGCGACCGGACGCGAGACGCGCCTGCAGGTGGCCGACGAGGCCGCCGACGCGCTCAGGCACAAGGACGAGTTCAAGGCGTGACTACCGCTGCCTTGTTCGTCATGCTGTTCACGTTCATGCTGCTCGGCATGCCGATCGCGGTCGCGCTCGGCCTGTCGTCGGTGCTCACGATCCTGTTCTTCGGCCAGGATTCGCTCGCTTCGCTGTCGCTCAAGCTGTTCGAGACCTCCGAGCACTTCACGCTGCTGGCCATTCCTTACTTCATCCTGGCCGGCGCCTTCATGACCACGGGCGGCGTGGCGCGACGCATGATCCGCTTCGCCATCGCCTGCATCGGCCACCTGCGCGGCGGGCTGGCGATGGCCTCGGTGCTCGCCTGCATGCTGTTCGCCGCAGTGTCCGGCTCGTCCCCCGCCACGGTGGTCGCGGTGGGCTCGATCGTGATCGCCGGCATGATGCGCGCGGGCTATACCCAGGACTTCGCCGCCGGCGTAATCTGCAACGCCGGCACACTCGGTATTCTGATCCCGCCGTCGATCGTGATGGTGGTCTACGCCGCGGCGACCGAAACCTCGGTCGGCAAGCTGTTCATGGCGGGCGTCATCCCGGGGATCGTGCTAGGCCTGATGCTGATGATCGCAATCTACGTCCGCGCGCGCATGCTCGACCTGCCGCGCCAGCCGCGCGCCACCCTGCGCGAGGTGCTCGTCGCGGGGCGCGATTCGCTGTGGGGCCTGCTGCTGCTGGTGATCATCCTGGGCGGCATCTACGGCGGCGTGTTCACTCCCACCGAGGCGGCGGGGGTCTCTGCGGTCTACGCCTTCTTCGTCGCCGTATTCGTCTACCGCGACATCGGCCTCAAGCAGGTGCCGAACGTTTTGGTCGATGCGGCGCGCGTGACCGTGATGCTTATGTTCATCATCGCCAACGCGCTGCTGTTCGCCCACGTCCTGACCACCGAGCGTATTCCGCAGGTGATCGCCGAGCAAATCGTCGCCATGGGCATGGCGCCGTGGCAGTTTCTGATCGTGGTCAACATCCTGCTGCTCATCGCCGGCAACTTCATGGAACCGACCGGGATCATCCTGATCCTGGCGCCGATCCTGTTCCCGATCGCCACCCACCTCGGCATCGACCCGATCCACCTCGGCATCATCATGGTCGTCAACCTGGAGATCGGGATGGTCACGCCGCCGGTCGGCCTCAACCTGTTCGTCACCTCCGGCATCACCGGCATGTCGATCGTTCAGGTGGTGCGCGCCGCCCTGCCCTGGCTGTCGGTCCTGCTGGTTTTCCTGGTAATCGTGACCTACGTGCCTCAGCTCTCGATCTGGCTTCCCGGCAAGCTGTTTTGAAGCCGGAGCGAAAAGCTCTGGCACAGCCGTCACCGCGGAAGAGTCGAATCACCAATGCGTCCCGCCGACCCTATTTCCCCTTGCGCGCGAGAGTCGCGATGGTCACAACTTCCTGGGTGAAGGCGTCGACGACCATCGGCTCGTAGCCCGCCTCCTTCAGCGCCCATTTGAAGCGGTTGCCGAGGCGCGCTTTCTTGAAAATGTTGAGCTTGTGCTCCGCGGCAAAGCGCTCGACCCGGTCGAGGATGGACTTGTGGGTCTTCGTCAGCCGCTCGATTTCCTTCTTCGAGTATGTACCCCCTGTCAACGGCGGAAACCGCTTGACCAAGTCGCCGACGATTTCGTCGACGAACCGATCGACTTCACTCGTGTCGAGCCAATTCGGCATGCGCGGCGATTCTAGATTATCCGCGGCACGTCGTCGACACGCGCCGCGCCTCAGGATTCGATCCGGCCGACGGGCAAGTTGTTCTGACGCCTTAGCGAGAAGCGCGGCTCGAAGGCCGCGAACAGATCGAGGTACTGCTCCAGCAGGCGGCTCATCAGGAAATCCTTGCGCACCGACTCGCGCGCCGCGACGCCCATGCGGCGCCGCAGGTCGGGGTCCTTGAGCAACTGCACGATTCGCTCGGCGGCCTGCTCGACGGTCGAAACCCGGAAACCGTTGACCCCGTCCTCGATTTGCTCGCGGATGCCGCCGCAGTCGCCGCCGATCACCGCCGCCCCCTTCCACATCGCTTCGGTGACCGTCAGGCCGAAGCCCTCGCGCAGCGACTTCTGCAGCACCACCGCCGCGCGCCGCTGCAGCGCGTTGACCAGCGCGCTGTCCTCGGCGGTCAGGATCATGATGCGCTCCTCCTTGCACTCGAGCAGGGATTCGAACACCTGCTGCCCCTCGGGATCGTCGGTCGCCACGTTACCGAGCAGAACCAGGGTGGCGTCCACCTCCTTGCGCGCCAGCTTGAACGCCTCGATCACGCCCTTCGGATCCTTCCAGCGGTCGAAGCGCGAAATTTGGGCCACGATCGGCAAGTCGTCCGGAATGCCGTAGTGCTGGAGCCGATCCTTGATCTCCGCGTCGTCCAGCGCCCGGTTCTTGATCGAGAACGGATCGATCGCGGGCATGAAGAAGATCTGCGGCACGTCCAATTTCTGCGCATATTCGGGCAGCGACATCACCACCGCGTCGTATTGCTCGACGAATCCGTGCAGATAGTTCCAGGCAGCCCCGTCCGGCTTGGACAGGTCGATATGGCAGCGCCAGATCCACGGGCAGGTGCGGCGAAAATGCGTCACCAGCGGCAGCGGCTGCGGATCGTGCACCACCACCACGTCGGCGTCGATGTCCATGCGCAGGGAATTGTGGAACACGACCTGCTCGTAGTGCTGCTTCTTCATGTCGGTAAGATCGATATCGCCGCCCTGCAGCGCGTTATGCAACTTCTTGGTCACGCTGAAGAAGTCGGGGCTGCCCTGGATCAGGCGCCAGTCGGCCCGGATTCCGATCGCGCGCTGCGCCAGGGTGAGCGAGGACAGGATCTCGGCCACGCCCCCGCCGTAGAAGGTCGAGCTGATGTTGACCACCCGCAGGCCGTGCAGCCGCTTGGCCTTCAGCATGATGCGTTCCACCGCATCGGCGCCGATCAGCTCCTCGTACTGCTCGATGCGCAGGGGGTAGAAGAATTTCTCCACGCGTTTGCCTCAGGCTTTCCGCTGCGTCCCGCGCAGCACGGCGCGCAGCTCGCTCGCGGCCTGCTCGGGCGCCTTCACGTTGACCACGATACCCGAGCCGAGCTCGAAGCCCGCGGGCGTGGTCAGGCGCGGCAGGAGCTCGATGAACCAGTGGTTCGCCGAACGGTGCACCACGTCGAGCGGCGGGCTGGAGACCACCAGGTTGTAGTGCGGCTCGTCCACGCACGCGCGCAAGGCCGCGACGACGCGCGTCAGGTGGCCGGCGAGGTCGTCCAGCTCGTCCGCGTCGACCTCGAAAAAGCTCGGCGAATGCCGCCGGGGAACGATCTGAAGCTGATACGGGTTGCCGGAGGCGTAGGGCGCGAAGCTGACGAAGCGCGCGCTCTCGAGCACCACACGCTCGCCCGCGGTTCGCTCGTCGCCCAGTACGCGGCAAAGGCCGCAGTGCCCGTGCTCATCGAAGAAAGCGATCTCGTCGTTCACCCGCCGGCGAGTCTCGGGGGAAACCGCGGGCGTGGCGACGATCTGCGAGTGCGGGTGCGTCAGGCTGGTGCCGGCGCGCGCGCCCTGATTGCGAAACAGCACCACCTGCCTCACGCCCGGGTCGCGCACGGCGAGCGCGCGGTAGCGCCGCGCGTACATCTCGAGCACCCGCCGCGTCTGCTCGACAGGCATCGAGCCCAGCGTTGCCGTGTGATCGGGCGACTCGACGATCACTTCGTGGTAGCCGCGGCCCGCGAGCCAGCGTCCCGGGCCCTCGTGCGTGGCCCCGGCGTTCTCGACCGGCGGCGACGACAGCACCGGAAACTTGTTCGGCAGCGCGCGCACCAGCCAGGTGCCGTCGGCCGCGTCGATGCGGTCGAGCGCCGCCGGCGCGAGGGGCTCGTTGCCGCGGCAGAACGGGCACGCCGCGGCATCGCCGCCGCCATCGTGCGGGCGAAGCGCGCGCGCCGGGTTGATGATCACCCAGTCGCGCGCAATCGGATCCTGGCGCAATTCCGACACGCGGACGATTCTAGCAAGCCGCGCGTCAGCCGCGGGCCAGAATTTCGGCGCTGTTGATCAATGCTATATGCGACAGCGCCTGGGGAAAGTTGCCCAATTGGCGGCGCGCGCGCGGGTCGTATTCCTCGGCCAGCAGGCCGACATCGTTGCGCACCGCGAGCAGGCGCTCGAACAGCTCGCATGCTTCGTCGCGCCGCCCCATCATTGCCAGGTTGTCGGCCAGCCAGAAGCTGCATGGCAGGAAGGCGCCCTCGCCCGGCGCGAGCCCGTCGACGCCGTTGTCCTGCTGCAGATAACGCCGCACGAAGCCGTCGGGCATCAGCTCGCGCTGTATCGCCTCGACGGTGCCGGCCATGCGCGGATCGATCGCCGGCAGAAAGCCCAACTTGGGGATCATGAGCAGCGAGGCGTCGAGCGCGCTGGAGCCGTAGTACTGAACGAAGGCGTTGCGGCTCGCGTCGTAGCCGTTGTCGCACACGTCACGGTGCACCGCATCGCGCAGCTTGCGCCAGCGATCGACAGGCCCCTCGAGTCCGTGCCTCTCGACCGCCTTCACCGCGCGATCGAATGCCACCCACGCGAGTACTTTCGAGTAGGTGAACTGGCGCGGCTTGCCGCGCACCTCCCAGATGCTCGCGTCCGCTTCGCGCCAGCGCGACTCGAGCGCATCGAGCAGCACGCGCTCGACGCGCCAGGCCTCATGATCGTAGTCGACGTTGTGCTTGCGCGCGACGTGCATCATGTCGATGATCGAGCCGAAGGCGTCGAGCTGCAGCTGTCCGTGCGCGCCGTTGCCGCAGCGCACCGGCGCGCTGCCCGCGTAGCCCGGCAGCCAGTCGAGCTCCATCTCCGGCAGGCGCCGCTCGCCGGCAATTCCGTACAGCACCTGCAGCTGCTCGGGGCGCCCGGCCACGGCGCGCAGCAGCCAGTCGCGCCACGCGCGCGCCTCGTCAATGTAGCCCGAGGCGAGCAGGACGTAGAGCGTGAACGCCGCGTCGCGCAGCCAGCAGTAGCGATAATCCCAGTTGCGGCCTCCTCCCAGGCGCTCGGGCAGCGAGGTGGTCGGCGCCGCGACGATGCCGCCGGTGGGCCCGTAGGTCAGCGCCTTGAGCGTCAGCAGCGAGCGCTGCACCGCGTCGCGCCAGGGCCCGTCGCCCGCATAGCGCCCGCTCCACTCGCGCCACCAGGCCTCCGTCGATTCGAGCGCGCGCTCGGCGTCCGGCACATCGGGCAGCGCTCGGTGCGAAGGGCTCCAGCTGAGCGAGAACGCGGCGCTCTGCCCGGCCGCCACGCTGAACCGTGCGCGCGTCGCAAAACCTTCGTTTTCCAGCTCGACCGGCGCGCACAGCCGCAGCGACTCCGGGCCAGCAATCGCACGCAGGCCGCCGTCCACGCGCCTCACCCACGGCACGATGCGGCCGTAATCGAAGCGCATCAAGAGTTCCATGTGCATCGGCACCGTGCCGCGCACGCCCTGCATCACCCGCAGCACGTCGACCCGCTCGTCGCGCGGCGGACAGGACATGAAATCGATCAACCGGACCACGCCATCGCCGCTCTCGAACTCGGTCTCCAGCACCAGCGTGCCGTCACGGTAGCGGCGCCGCACGGCGCGAGTCGCCCCAGCCGGCGCGATCAGCCAGCGGCCGTGCTCGGGGCGGCCGAGCAACGCGGCGAAGCAGGCCGGGGAATCGAAGCGCGGCGCGCACAGCCAGTCGAGCGATCCGCTGCGGCTCACCAGCGCAGCCGTATGCGTGTCACCGAGTAGCGCGTAATCCTCTATCGGAAAATTTTCGCTCATATGCCTGTAACGACAACGCTTTCGCGCACATGTTTCCCGCAGGTTCGCAATCCGCGATCTTGTCTGCTAGCTTGCAGCGGATGATTCTACGGCCCGGACGCAACTGCTGGCGCATCGCGCGCGCCAGACGCGCAGCGCTGCTGATAGACGGCGCCGCCTACTTCTCGGCCCTGCGCGCCGCCGCCGCGCGCGCGCAGCGCTCGCTATTCGTGATCGGCTGGGACGTCGACAGTCGGGTGTCGCTCGCGCCGCAGGGCGCGGACGACGGCCTGCCGCAGCAGCTCGGCGCCTTCCTCGATGCCCTCGTGCGCCGACGCAGGGAGCTCGAGGTCTTCGTGCTGGACTGGGACTTCGCCATGCTCTACGCGCTCGACCGCGAGGTGCTGCCGATCTACAGCTTCGGCTGGCGCACTCATCGTCGCCTGCACTTTCACCTCGACGGCCGGCACCCGCCGGGCGCATCGCATCACCAGAAGATCGTCGTGATCGACGACGCCTTGGCCTTCGTCGGCGGCATCGACCTGACGCACGGGCGCTGGGACCGACCCGAGCACCGTGCCGACGAGCCGCTGCGGCGCGCGCCCGACGGCGCCCCCTACCCCCCGTTCCACGACTTACAGATGGCGCTCGACGGCGAGGCCGCGGCCGCACTCGGCGAGCTGGCGCGCGAACGCTGGCGGCGCGCGACCGGACGCGCCCTGGCGCCGCACCCCCCGGGCAACGGATTGTGGCCAGCCGAGGTGAAGCCCGATTTCACCGACGTCCAGGTCGGCATTGCGCGCACCGCGCCGGCGTACGACGGCGAAGGCGCGGTGCAGGAGGTCAAGCAGCTCTATCTGGATGGCATCGCCGCCGCGCGCCGCACGATCTACATCGAGAACCAGTACTTCACCGCGCCCGCGGTGGGAGACGCAATCGCCGCGCGTCTGCGCGAGCCCGACGGGCCGGAAGTGGTGATCGTGTCGCGCCGCAATGCGAGCGGTTGGCTGGAGCAGAACACGATGTACGTGCAGCGCGCGCGCTTGCTGCGCCGCCTGCGCGGGCTCGACGCCAACGATCGCCTGCACGCGTATTTCCCGGACCAGGCCGGCCTGGGGGACAAGTGCATCGACCTGCACAGCAAGCTGATGCTGGTCGACGAGCGGCTGCTGCGGCTGGGCTCGGCCAACCTCAACAACCGGTCCTTTGGCCTGGACACCGAATGCGACCTCGCAATCGAGGCGACCGATTCGAGCACGGGCAAAACCTTCGCCGCGCTGCGCGCCCGGCTGCTGGCCGAGCACCTCGGCGCCGGCAGCGACCAGGTCGAAGCCGCGCTCGAGCGCAGCGGCTCGCTCGCGGCGACGATCGAGGGCTTGCGCGGCAACGCCCGCACGCTCACGCCGATCCCGCACGACCTCGACCCCGAGCTCGATGCCGCGATTCCCGAGGGACACCTGATCGATCCCGAGCGGCCGGTTGACCCCGACCGGCTGGTGGACGAGATCGTTCCTCGCGAGCAACGCCCGCGCGCCGGAGTGCGCATCGCCTGGGTGAGCGCGCTCGTGCTCGCGCTTGGCGGCCTTGCGGCGGCGTGGCGCTGGGGCCCGCTGCACGAGTGGCTCAACGTCGACACGGTCGCCGCAGCGGTGGCGGCGCTCGAAGGCGAGCCGTCGACCCCGCTTTGGGTCCTCGCCGCGTACCTGCTGGCGAGCCTGAGCGCGATGCCGATCACACTGCTGATCGTGGTGACGGCTCTGGTGTTCGGCCCGGCCGCGGGCTTTGGCTACGCGCTGGCCGGCTCGCTGCTTGGAGGCGGCATCACGTTCGCCATCGGCCGGGTGCTCGGGCGCGACACCGTGCGCCGGCTCGCGGGCTCGAGGCTGAACGAGCTGAGCCGGCGGTTGGGCAACGGAGGCGTGCTGGCGGTGGTCGTTCTGCGCCTGCTTCCGGTCGCGCCCTTCACGCTGGTGAACGTCGTCGCCGGCGCCACCCACCTTCGCGCACGCGACTTCCTGCTCGGCACCGCGCTCGGCATGACGCCGGGCATTCTGGCGGTGACGGTGTTCTCCGACCGCCTCGCGGTTGCGCTCTGGAATCCGTCGCCCGGCGCGCTTGCGCTGCTCGCCGCTGCTGCGGCGCTGATCGCGGCCGGCGCGTACGTGCTATACCGCTGGCTGGCGCACCGCGCGCGCTAGGCGCCATGTCGCTCGTGATTGCGACCTACAACGTGCATCGCTGCGTCGGGCGTGACGGGCGATCCGACCCCGCGCGCACGCTCGAGGTGCTGCGCGAGCTCGACGCCGACGTTATCGCGCTGCAGGAGCTGCGGTGGCAGCCGGGCGACGCGCTGGACCTGCTGCAGGAATTCGCGCTCGAGCTCGGTTACGTCGCGTTCGCCGGACCGACCCTACTGCAGGCCTCGGGACACTACGGCAACGCCGTGCTGACGCGGCTCGCGGTGCGCACGACCGAAATGCTCGACCTGAGCGTGCCGGGCCGAGAGCCGCGCGGCGCGCTCGATACGCTGCTCGATACCGCGGGCGGCCCGCTGCGCCTCCTGGCCACCCACCTCGGGCTGCGACCCTACGAGCGGCGGCTGCAGATGCGCCGCCTGCTGGCGCGACCGCGCGGGGCGGCATCGGCCACCGTGCTGCTGGGCGATCTGAACGAGTGGTTCCTGTGGGGGCGGCCGCTGCGCTGGTTACGCGCGCGCTTCGGCCGTACGCCGGCGCCGCCGACGTTCCCCGCGCGGCGGCCGCTGATTGCACTCGATCGAATCTGGGTCGAGCCGCGCGCGCTGCTGCGCGAACTGCGTCCGCATTCCAGCCCAATCGCGCGCGTGGCCTCGGATCATCTGCCGCTGCGCGCCGTGCTGGATTGGCAGCGGGTGTAAGCTAGGCCGACGCGAAGAAGTGAGCGGCAGCCGGGATTGATGCATGTCAAACCCGCCGGCACGATTGCAACGATAATGAAGTTGCGCCGCTTTCGCCATCCGTACAACCGCGAGACGTGAGGAATCGCGTGGAATTCAAGCAAACAGGCTCGCGTTACGTCAGCCATCTCACCAAGGAAACCTACGCGCTCGTTCTCGCCGGCGGGCGCGGCACGCGCCTGCAGGCGCTGACCGACTGGCGCGCCAAGCCGGCGGTCCCGTTCGGCGGCAAGTTCCGCATCATCGACTTCACGCTCTCGAATTGCGTCAATTCCGGGGTGCGCCGCATCGGCGTCGCCACGCAGTACAAGGCGCAGAGCCTGATCCGCCACCTGCAGCGCGGCTGGAGCTTCCTCGATGGGCGAATCCGCGAATCGATCGACATCCTTCCGGCCCAGCAGCAGGTCGCCGAGCGCTGGTACGGCGGCACGGCGGACGCGGTCTACCAGAACCTCGACATCCTGCGCTCGGACGGCTGCGCCTACGTGCTGGTGCTCTCGGGCGACCACGTCTACAAGATGGACTACGGCAAGCTGCTCGCCCAGCATGCCTCGAGCGGCGCCGACATGACCGCCGCCTGCGCCGAGGTGCCGCTGCGCGACTCGAAGAGCTTCGGTGTGATGAACGTCGACGCGAACGGTCGCGTGATCAGCTTCGTCGAAAAGCCAGAGCGCACGGATCCCATGCCGGGCTCGACCGACCGCTTTCTCGCCAATATGGGCGTGTACGTGTTCAACGCCGGCTTCCTGTTCGAGCAGGTCACGCGCGATGCCGACGAGAAGAAGTCGAGTCACGACTTCGGCAAGGACGTCATCCCCTACGTGCTGCCGCGCTACCGCGTCCACGCCCACCCCTTCGCCGACAGCTGCGTCGGCATGAGCGGCGACGCGCCGTACTGGCGCGACGTCGGCACGCTCGACGCCTACTACGAGGCCAACATGGAACTGCTCAGGGTCACCCCGGAGCTGAACATGTACGACACCGAGTGGCCGATCTGGACCTATCAGGAGCAGCTTCCGCCCGCTAAGTTCGTGTTCGATCAGGAGGAGCGACGCGGCATGGCGGTCGACTCGATAGTTTCCGGCGGCTGCATCATCAGCGGCGCAACGGTGCGCCGCTCGCTGCTGTTCTCCAACGTGCGGGTCGAGAACAACGCCCGGGTAGAGGACTCGGTCGTGCTGCCCGACGTCGAAATCGCGCCGAACGCGGTGGTCAAGCGCGCGATCCTCGACCGCGGCTGCCGCATCACCCAGGACATGGTAATCGGGCTCGACCACGAGCAGGATCGCAAACGCTTCACCCTGACCGAGCACGGGCTCACCCTCGTCACGCCGGACATGCTCGGCCAGAAAGTGAACCACGTACGCTGAGCGCGCGCGGACGCCGGTGGTAAAATGTCCGCCACCTTGCGCGGCACTCCTTTTCGCCTAGACGTTCGCCCGAAGCTGCCGCAGCGCCTGCAGCGGCTGGAGGAGCTTGCCAACAATCTCTGGTACAGCTGGGACCGGCCGACTCGCACCCTGTTCGCGCGTCTCGACCGCTCGCTGTGGCAGATCATCGGCCACAGCCCGAAAGCCTTCCTGCGCAACGTCGACCAGCAGCGGCTGGACGAGGCCGCCGAGGACCCGGTGTTCCTCAACAGCTTCCACAACGTGCTCTCCGAGTACGACAGCTACCATGAGGCGCCGACCAAGGGGAACCACACCGCGAACCTGCAGCGCGAGGACGTCGTTGCCTACTTCTGCGCCGAGTTCGGGCTGCACGAGAGCCTGCCGATCTATTCCGGCGGGCTGGGCATCCTGGCCGGAGACCACACCAAGACCGCGAGCGACCTCAGGCTGCCGTTGGTCGGCGTCGGGCTGCTCTACCGCCAGGGCTATTTCCAGCAGACGATAGACGCAGAAGGCCGCCAGCACGCGATCAACGCCGACACCGAATTCGACCTGCTGCCGGTCGAGCCGGTGTTGCGCAACGACGGCGGCGAGCTGCACATTCCGATCGACCTGCCGGGGCGCAGGGTCCAGCTCAAAGTCTGGCGTGCGCGGGTCGGGCACGTCTCGCTCTGCCTGCTCGACACCGACCTGCCCGAGAACGCGCCGCACGACCGCGGCATCGCCCATCAGCTCTATATCGGCACCCTCGAGACCCGGCTCGAGCAGGAGCTGATGCTCGGCGTGGGCGGCGCGCGCGCCCTCGCCGCGCTCGGCATCAAGCCCGATTGCTGGCACCTGAACGAGGGCCATCCGGCGTTCGTCGCCTACGAGCGCATGCGCGTGCTGATGGTCGACGGGCTCGATTTCGACTCGGCGCTGGAGGCGGTCGCCGCCAACACGGTGTTCACCACCCACACTCCGGTTGCGGCCGGGCACGATCACTTTCCCGAAGCGCTGGTGCGCAAATACCTCGAGACCGCGTGCCCCGAGCTGCAAGGCAAGCTCGACGCTGCGGTCGCGCTGGGTCACTCGCCCTCGACGCGCGACTTCAACATGACCGCGCTCGCAGTGCGCAGCTCGCGCCACCAGAACGGCGTGTCGCGCATCCACGGCCGCGTCTCGGCCGAGATCTGCGCCGGGCTTTGGCCGCAGATCGACCCCGACGAGAACCCGCTCACCTACATCACCAACGGCGTGCACGTGCCGACCTTCCTCGCCGACGCCTGGCATCGGGTGTTCGACGATCACCTCGGGCCCGGCTGGGGGCAGCGCCTGTCGGACCACGATTGCTGGCAGGGAGTACACAAGATTCCCGATGCGCAGTTCTGGAACGTTCATCAGACCCTGAAGGCCGAGATGCTGCACCTGGTGTGCCACCGCACCCGCGCGCGGCACGCGCGCAACCAGGGCTCGGAAGCGCACCTGGACCGCATGCTCAAGTTCGCCGACCCGGCCAACCCGACGGTGCTGACCATCGGCTTCGCGCGCCGTTTCGCGACTTACAAGCGCGCCACGCTGCTGTTCAACCGGCTCGACTGGCTGCGCGAGATCGTGAGCGATCCGAAGCGCCCGGTGGTGTTCGTGTTCGCCGGCAAGGCGCATCCCGCGGACCTGCCGGGCCAGGAGCTGATTCGCCGCATCGCCGAGGTGGCGCGGATGCCGGAGTTCGAATCCAGGGTCCTGCTGGTCGAGGGCTACGACCTGCGCCTCGCGCGCAGGCTGGTGTCGGGCGTCGACGTCTGGCTCAACAACCCCGTCTACCCGCTCGAGGCCTGCGGCACCTCGGGCATCAAGGCTGGCATCAACGGAGTGCCCAACCTCTCGGTGCTCGACGGCTGGTGGGGCGAGGGCTACAACGGCAAGAACGGCTGGGCGATCAAGCCCGCCTCTGACACTCTCGACGCCACGCGCCGCGACGAGGAAGAGGCGCGCACGCTGTACGAGCTGCTGCAGGACCAGGTGATCCCGCTCTACTACGCCACCACTCCGGCGGGCTATTCGCCCGGCTGGGTCGCGCTGGCCAAGGAATCGATCGCCTCGCTGGTGCCGCGCTTTTCCTCGATGCGCATGCTGAGCGAGTACCTCGACGGCGTCTACCAGCCGGCCATGCGCCAGTGGCGCCGCTACGCCGAGCAGGATTTGGTCCCCGCGCGGCGCCTCGCGGAGTGGAAGGCGAAGCTGCGCGCGGCCTGGGGCGGAGTAAGCCTGCGCCGGGTGGACGAGCCGACACGGCGTATCGACTACGGCGGCAAGCTGCGCATCGAGGTCGCGCTACGCCTGAACGGTCTCGCGCCGGACGACGTCGCGCTCGAAGTGATGCTCGGGCGTCCCGGCAACGAGCGCGCCTCGCAGAGCACGAGGCGCGAGCGTCTGGCCTACCAGCGCCCGCTGCCCGAGACCGGCGAGCACCTGTACGCGCTCGAGTTCGCGCCGCCGATCGCCGGCCGCATCGAGTATCGCGTGCGCGCCTACCCCTCCCACGAGCTGCTCACGCACCCCTTCGAGATGGGAATGATGGTGTGGCTGTAGACACCGCGTTGCGGGTATTGTACGTCACTCCCGAACTCGCTCCGTGGGTCAAGACCGGGGGCCTGGGAGAAGTGGCGCAGGGCCTGCCGCCGGCGCTCGCCGCCGCGGGCGCGCAAGTGCGACTGCTGATGCCGGCCTACCCCGCGCTGCGCGCCGCTTTCCCGCAGGCGCGCGTGGTGGCGGATTTCCCCGCGCCGGGCGGCGCCCTGCCGCCGGCGCGGCTGCTCGAGGCGCCAGGCGCACCACCGCTCTGGCTGCTCGACTGCCCGCCGCTGTTCGAGCGTGCGGGCAATCCCTACCAGACGCCGCAGCGCGAGGACTGGCCCGACAACGACCTGCGCTTCGGGCTGCTGTCGCGCGTCGCCGCACTGCTCGCCGGCGGCGCCTCGCCGCTCGACTGGCGCCCGGACGTCGTTCACTGCAACGACTGGCAATGCGGCCTCGCCCCGGCCTACCTCGCGCACGCGCCCGGCGCGCGCGCGGCGACGGTGATGACGATCCACAACCTCGCCTACCAAGGCCTTTTCCCGCGCGGTTCGCTCGAACCGCTCGCGCTGCCCGCCTCGTCCTTCGTGCCCGACGGGCTCGAGTTCTACGGCAAGCTCTCGTTTCTCAAGGCGGGGCTGCACTACGCCGACCTGGTCACTACCGTCAGCCCCGGCTACGCGCGCGAAATCCAGACCCCCGAGCTTGGATTTGGCCTGGACGGGCTGCTGCGCGCGCGCGCGGCCGACCTGGTCGGCATCCTGAACGGCATCGACACCGAGCTGTGGGACCCCGCGCGCGATCCACTGATCGCGCAGCGCTACGACGTCGACTGGCTTGAGCGCAAAGCGCCCAACAAGGCCGCCCTCCAGCGCGCGTCCGGCCTGCCGGAAACGGCGGGCGCCCCGCTGCTCGGGATGGCGAGCCGCCTGGTGCCGCAGAAAGGCGCCGACCTGGTGCTCGCGGTGGCCGACGACCTGGTGCGGAGCGGCGCGCAGCTGGTCATCCTCGGCACCGGCGAGCGCGAGATCGAAAGCGGCCTGATCGCGCTCGCGGCGCGCCATCCGCGCCACGTGGCGGCGCGCATCGCCTTCGACGAGCCGCTCGCGCACCTGATCGAGGCCGGCGCCGACATGTTCCTCATGCCCTCGCGCTTCGAGCCCTGCGGGCTGAACCAGCTCTACAGCATGCGCTATGGAACGCCGCCCGTGGTGCGGCGCACCGGAGGACTGGCCGACTCGGTCAGCGAGCGGACCGGATTCCTGTTCGACGAGCCAACGCCGCCGGCGCTGCGCGCCGCGCTCGCACGTGCGCTCGAGGCCTGGCGCAAGCCCAGCGCCTGGCGCGCGCTGCAGCGCAACGGCATGCGGCGCGACTTCGGCTGGGGGGCGGCCGCGCGCGCCTACCTCGCGGCCTACCGCCGCGTTGCTGCCGCCCCGCGCGCCGGCACGTAACGCGTTCCAAGCAGGACGTCCCACAGCGAGCTGGTCACGCCGAAGTTGCGCTCGGGATGGTGATGGTGAATGTGATGGCGCGCGGCCCAGCGCCGCAGCCAGTCGGTGCGGAAGCGCCTGTGATGGATCATGAAATGGGCCACGCCGTAGGCGACGTAGCCGAACGCGATACCGCTCGCGAGCAGCCACACGTCCGGCGCCGGGGCGAGCAGCGCGCACAGCGCGACCACGCAGAACAGCACCAGCGCGGGCAGGAAGAACGGCAACGAATCGTAGCCGCGCGGATCGGCGTGATGCGAGGCATGCCCGCGCGCCATGGGCCGCAACGGGCCGTGAAACACCCAGCGGTGAAAGACGTATTCCATGAAGCTGAACAGGAACAGCCCCAGCAGGATCAGCGCAACGGCCGCGGCAAGCGGAACATGGTGCCGCAGCCCCGCGCCCAGGAGCGCGATCCCCAGCAGCGTGTCGAGCACCGATTCGAGCCAGTAGTTGGCGCGGGTGCGCGACAGCCTGAACACCGCGTCAACCACCCTCGTCGCAGGCGTAATCCTGACCGTATCTCCACCCTGCACGTTGTTGTTCGTGTCGATCATTCGACGCCCCATCGGCCCGAACGTTCACGCCTCGCGCCCAGAAGCTTTCTCGACTCGGCCGGCGGCCGGCAATTGAGCACGTGCTTCGGGGATTATGACGCACTGTCGCCGCCGCGCGACAACTCGTGCGCCGGAGGCGAATTCGGTCACCCGCCCATGTTGAGATTCGTCACCCGCGCGCGCCCGGCAAGCCCTATCGCCGCGAAACCACGCCGTTTTCGCTCCTGGCACGAACTTCGCTTCCCTCGGGACATGCCAGCAGGATTCTCGATCGCCTTGGCCGTGTTCCTCGCGCTCGCGAGCGCTGCCGCGCGCGCCGACCCGCACGACGGCATCGAGCGCTACGATTCGAGCCGGGACGGCTACGTGACGTTCGACGAATGGCGCGGCATGGGCGGCGAGCCGAGCGCGTTCCGCGATTCCGACGCCGACCGCGACGGGCGCCTTCGCGGCGACGAGTTCGACAAGGCGCGGGCACGCGATGAGCGCCTCAAGGCGGCCGAAACCGCGGGCGACGCCTGGGTCAGCGCCAAGGTGACCGCCGCGCTCCTCATGGACAGGGAACTGACCATCTCGGACATGCGGGTCACCACGCGCGACGGCCAGGTGCGCCTCTCGGGCGTAGTTCATCGCGACGACGAGGCGCAGGCCGCGGAGCGCATCGCGTGGCGGGTGGAGGGCGTGCGCGCGGTCGTCAATTCGCTCTCGGTCCAGCCCTCTCTTTCGGCGCGCAACCGCTAGCGGCGCTGCGAATCGGCGCGCAACAGCGCGCCGCGCAAGCGGTACACTTCGGGGCTCATCTCCGGAGGAAACCGCCGATGGATCTCAGCGACAGGCTGCTGCGCCTCAAACCAGAAGGCATGAGCGACGATGAATGGCAGACTCGGCTTGAGCTCGCCGCGCTCTACCGCGCCTTCGACTGGTTCGGCTGGAGCGAACTCATCTTCAACCACATTACCGCGCGCGTGCCGGGCTCGGACCACCATTACCTCATCAATCCCTACGGCCTCTGGTACAGCGAGGTCACCGCGACCAACCTGGTCAAGGTCGACGCCAAGGGCGACACGATCGACGGCACGAAAGCGCCGGTCAACAAGGCGGGGTTCGTCATCCACAGCGCGATCCACGCCGCGCGCGACGACGCTCACTGCATCATCCACACCCACACCACCGCAGGCAGTGCGGTGGCCTGCAAGAAAGAAGGCCTGCGCTACGACAACTTCTACAGCGCGCTGCTCTATGGTCAGGTCGGCTACCACGATTTCGAGGGCGTCACCACCGACGTCGCGGAGCAGCCACGCTTGGTGAAGAGCCTGGGCTCCAAGCCGATCCTGATCCTGCGCAACCACGGCCTGCTGGTCGCCTGCCCAGGCATACCCCTGGCGTTCCGCACCTACTGGGCGCTGCAGCGCGCCTGCGAGATCCAGGCCGCCACCGACGCCATGCGGGGCGAAAATCTGCCCGTCGCGCATGCCGTGCTCGAATCCAATCCGGCGCGCAACGCGGCGGTCGTTGATGGGCCGCGCCCCGGCGGGCTCGAGTTCGACGCCCTGCTGCGCCGCGCCGGCATCCGCTACGAAGATCTCATCTGAACGACTCAACCATCAAGGAGCAAGAATGGACAAACGCCCCAACAAGGAACGCTTCGACGCAGGCCTGAAGACCCGGCGCGAGGTACTCGGCGCGCAGTACGTGGACAAAGCCATGGCCGGAACCGACGATTTCAGCGCGCCGTTCGTCGAGCTGCTCAACACCTACTGCTGGAACGACGTCTGGAACCGCCCCGGACTTGACCGCAAGACCCGTTCAATGCTCAACCTCGCGATGCTGTCCGCGCTCGGCAAGGAGCACGAGCTCAAGCTGCACCTGAACGGCGCGCTCAACAACGGCCTGACCAAGGAGCAGATCCGCGAGGTGCTGCTGCAAGTGGCGATCTACTGCGGCGTGCCGGCCGCGGTGGTCGCGTTCCGCTGCGCTAAGGAAGTCTTCAAGGACCGCGCGGTGTGACCCCGGTCAGGACGGTCGCCTTCGTCGGCCTGGGCCAGATGGGCCGGCCGATGGCCGCCAACCTCGAGAAGGCTGGCTTCGCGCTGCGCAGCTTCGATCTGAACGGGGCCGGCAACTGCGCCTCCGCCGCCGAGGCGGCGCGCGGCGCCGACGTGTTCCTCACCATGCTGCCCGACGGCAAGGCGGTGCGCGAATGCGTGCTCCACTCCGAGCTGCCGAAGGGCATGCTGGTGCTCGACATGAGCTCATCGGACCCGGTGGGCACCCGCTCGCTCGGCGAGGCGCTCGCCGCCCGGGATATCGGCCTAGTCGACGCTCCCGTGTCGGGCGGCGTGAAGAAAGCGGTCGACGGCACGCTCGCAATCATGGCCGGCGGGGATGCGGCGCTGATCGAGCGCGTGCGGCCGCTGCTGGAGAAGATGGGAACCAAGATCTTCCTCACCGGCCCGCTCGGCTCGGGCCACGCGATGAAGGCACTCAACAATTACGTATCCGCCGCGGGCATGGTCGCCACCTCGGAGGCGCTCGCGGCGGGCGAGCGCTTCGGCCTCGACCCGACGGTGATGACCGATATCCTCAACGCCTCGAGCGGGCGCAACAACACGACCGAGGTCAAGGTCAAGCAGTTCATGCTTTCCGGCAGCTTCGCCTCCGGATTCTCGGCCGGCCTGATGGTCAAGGACGTTGCCACCGCCGCGCACTTGGCCGAGGCGGTCGGCGCGAGCGCCGAGTTTGCGAACCATTGCACCGAGATCTGGCGCCAGGCAGCGCAAGCACTCGGCCCCGGCGCCGACCACACGGCGATCTACGACTTCGTCGGCAAGCGGGTCAAGCCCTGAGCCATATCCTGCATCGCCAGCTGCGCGGGACGCTGCCGGTCGCGGTCGGTGGTCACGGCATCGCGGTGGTCGACCGCGACGGCAAGGAATATCTCGACGCCTCCGGCGGCGCCGCGGTGTCCTGTCTCGGCCACGGCCACCCCGACATCCTGCGCGCGATGCACGAGCAGATCGACAAGATCGCCTACGCGCATACGAGCTTCTTCACCACCGAAATCGCCGAAGCGCTGGCCGATCACCTGATCGCGCGCGCGCCGCAGGGCATGTCGCACGTTTATCTGGTCTCGGGCGGCTCCGAGGCGGTCGAGGCCTCGCTCAAGCTGGCGCGCCAGTACTTCGTCGAGATCGGCGAGCCGCAGCGGCGCCACTTCATCGGCCGGCGCCAGAGCTACCACGGCAATACGCTCGGCGCGCTGGCGGTGGGCGGCAATGAATGGCGGCGGCGCCAATTCGCGCCGCTCTTGATCGACGTCACGCACGTGGCGCCGTGCTATGAGTACCGCGACCGCCAACCCGACGAGTCGCCCGAAGCCTACGGCGAGCGCCTGGCGCGTGAGCTGGAGGACACGGTCGAGCGCCTCGGCCCGCGCAACGTGATCGGCTTCGTGGTCGAAACCGTCGGCGGCGCGACCTCCGGCGCGCTGCCGCCGGTGCCCGGCTATTTCCGGCGCGTGCGCGAAATCTGCGACCGCCACGGTATCCTGCTGATCGCCGACGAGGTGATGTGCGGCATGGGCCGCACCGGCACCCTGCACGCGATCGAGCAGGAGGGCATCGCGCCGGACCTGATGGCGATCGCCAAAGGCCTCGGCGGCGGCTACCAGCCGATCGGCGCCGTGCTGGTCCAGGGGCGTGTCATCGAAGCGCTGGCGAAGGGCAGCGGCTTCTTTCAGCACGGTCACACTTACATCGGCCATCCCGTGGCCTGCGCGGCAGCGCTCGCGGTGCAGAAAGTGATCGAGCGCGACCGCTTGCTCGAAGCAGTGCGCTCGCTCGGGGTGCGCCTGCGCGAGCGGCTGCAGATCGCCTTCGGCGAGCACCCGCATGTGGGCGACATCCGCGGCCGCGGCCTGTTCATGGCGATCGAACTGGTGGAGGACCGGGCCAGCAAGAAGCCGTTCGACCCGGCGCGGCGCCTGCACGCCAAGATCAAGGCGCAGGCGATGGCGCACGGGCTGATGGTCTACCCGATGGGCGGCACGATCGACGGACGCGCGGGCGACCACGTGCTGCTCGCGCCGCCATTCATCTGCACTCCGGCCGAAATCGACGAGATCGTGCACCGGCTCGGCGCCGCGCTGGACGCCGCGCTGGCTCAGGGCTAGGCGCCGCCGGCTAGGAGCGGGCCGAAATGTTGCGCAGCTCGCGCATGGCGACCGATGCCATGGCGAGATCGAGCGTGCCCTGCGCCCTCAGGTCGGCGAGCACCTGGCGGAAGCGCTCGAGCAGCGCGCGGTTGCCCTGCTCCCAGTCGTCGATCGCCTGCGCGGCATTGCCCTTGCCTGCCGCGCCGCGCAGCGCGTCCACGGTCAACTGACGCTGCATGCTCGCGAGGTCGTCGCGCAGCGCCGCCTTCGCCAGCGCCTGCCAGTGGCTCTCGGCCGCGAGGCCCGCCACGCGCGCGCGCAGCCACGGGAACTCGAGCCGCCCGCCGAGCGCGAAATAGGCCGCTGCCACGTCCTCGACCGTGCGCCCGAGCGCCTCTGCGATTTCGACCAGGTCGGGCGCCGCCGCCAGCGCGTCGAAACCCGCCACCTGCGCCGCGAGCGCCGCCGGCACCCCCGCCTCGGCAAAGTCCGCCCGGGTCTTCTCGCAGGCTTCGCGCTCGGGCTCCGAGAGCGCATCCGGCAGCAGCCTGGCGAGGGTCTGGATCCCGGGACGAAAGTGCGCGATCGCCGCCGCGACGTCGGCCAGGTGCCTGCGATTGCGCAGCAGCCAGAGCGTGGCGCGCACGATGAGGCGGCCGGATTCGAGCAGCAAGGCGCCTTGCTTGCGATGCGTCACCGCGACGTCGATCGCTTCGGTTGCCTGCCAGTACACCACCATGCCGTAGGCCTCGCGCGCCACCATGTAGGCGCGCACCACCTCCGCGCTGCCCGCACCGGTCTCTTCGTGCATGCGATGCACGAAGGTGCTGCCGACGCGGTTGACCATGCTGTTGGTGACGTAGGTGGCGATGATCTCGCGCCGCAGCGGATGCGCCTGGATATGACGCTCGAAGCGCCCCCGCAACGGATGGGGAAAATAGCGCTCCAGCGCCCCGGCGATGGTCGGCTCCTGCGTCACGTCGGAGGCGAGCAGCTCCTCGTAGAGCGCCATCTTCGAATACGCCAGCAGTACCGCGCGCTCCGGCGCCGTCAGGCCGACGCGCTTGGACTTGCGCTCGGCGATCTCGGCCTCCGAGGGCAGGAATTCAATGCGGCGCTTGAGCCGTCCCGACAGCTCGAGCGCGCGGATGAAGCGCGCCTGCTGGTCGAGCAGTTGCGGCGCGACCAACCCGGCCACCGACAGGCTCTGGGTCTGGAAGGTGTTGTCGCGCAGCACCAGCGCCGCCACCTCGTCGGTCATCTCGGCCAGCAGCCGGTTCCTCTGCTTGAGCGTCAGCTCGCCCTCGCGCACGGCGGCGTCTAGCAGGATCTTGATGTTGACCTCGTGGTCGGAGCAGTCCACGCCGGCCGAGTTGTCGATCGCGTCGGTATTGACCCGTCCGCCCGCGAGCGCGTACTCGATTCGCCCGAGCTGAGTCAGGCCGAGGTTGCCGCCCTCGGCGACCACCTTGCAGCGCAGCTCGCTGCCGTCGACGCGCAGCGCGTCGTTGGCGCGGTCGCCGACCTGGGCGTGGCTCTCGCGGCTCGATTTGACGTAGGTGCCGATGCCGCCGTTGTAAAGCAGGTCGACCGGCGCCCTGAGAATCGCGCTCACCAGCTCGGTCGGCGCGAGCGTGCCCGCCTCGATGCCGAGCGCGCGCCGCGCCTCGGGCGAGAGCGCGATCGACTTGGCGCTGCGCGGCCACACTCCCCCGCCCCTTGAAATCAGCTTGGGGTCGTAGGCGGCCCAGGACGAGCGCGGCAGCGCGAACAGGCGCTCGCGCTCGCGCAAGCCCGCCTCGGCGTCCGGCTCGGGATCGATGAAGATATGGCGGTGATCGAAGGCGGCGACCAGCCTGATGTGGCGCGAAAGCAGCATGCCGTTGCCGAACACGTCGCCCGACATGTCGCCGATGCCGGCCACGGTGAAGGGCTGCGACTGGGTGTCGATTCCCAGCTCGCGGAAGTGGCGCTTGACCGACTCCCAGGCACCGCGCGCGGTGATGCCCATCTTCTTGTGGTCGTAGCCGGCCGAGCCGCCCGAGGCAAAGGCGTCGCCGAGCCAGAAGCCGTACTCCGCGGCCACGCCATTGGCGATGTCGGAGAAGCTCGCGGTGCCCTTGTCGGCGGCCACCACCAGGTAGGCGTCGTCGCCGTCGTGCCGCACTACGTCCGGCGGCGGCACCGGCTTGCCCTCGACCAGGTTGTCGGTCAGGTCGAGCAGGCCGCGCAGGAAGGTCTGGTAGCACTCGATGCCTTCTTTCAGCAGGGCCTCGCGCTCCCCGCCCGGCGGCGGCTGCTTCACCACGAAGCCGCCCTTGGAACCGACCGGAACGATGACCGCGTTCTTCACCATCTGCGCCTTCATCAGTCCGAGCACCTCGGTGCGGAAGTCCTCGCGCCGGTCCGACCAGCGCAAGCCCCCGCGTGCCACCGACCCGCCGCGCAGGTGCACGCCTTCGACCCGCGGCGCGTAGACGAAGATCTCGTACATCGGCCTCGGCTCGGGCAGCTCGGGCACCTTGCGCGGATCGAACTTGAGCGAGATATAGGGCTTGAGCGCGCCGTCGCGCGCGCGCTGGAAGGCGTTGGTGCGCGTGGTAGCGCACACCGTCTCGAGCACGCGGCGCAGGATGCGGTCGTCGTCCAGGCTCGGCACCTGCTCAAGTCCGGACTCGATCTCCTGC
>Ga0315540_10000122_pt1 | contig 40422 bp, 39 predicted proteins | sample SalMarSW160110MG_FD_203677 | JGI IMG/M metagenome (GOLD analysis project Ga0315540, IMG submission 203677) | Salt marsh sediment microbial communities from the Plum Island Ecosystem LTER, Massachusetts, United States - Salt Marsh Sediment SW1601-10 ...
CTCCGGCTTGATGAACAGGCCCGCCGACACCATGTCGAAGCGGCGCGCCTGCAGACCGGGGATCATGGCGCCGTATTCGGAAATCGACGCCACGATATCCTTGACGCCCAGCTTCTTGAGCACCGCCCGCGCCAGGTCGGGTGCGGCGCCGGAGACCTTGCCGTCGGATGAGACCTTCGTCCACGGCGGCTCGTTGGCGATGGCGATGCGGGCAAACCCTTGCGCCTTCAGTTCCTTCAGCGTGGCGGCCTTTGCCGGTGCTGCCAGCGGCGCGGCGATGAACAGCGCGGCAACCGCCGCGGTGGCTGTGGATGCAAGTAACTTTGTCAGGGTCATTGGCTCAGTTCCTCCTTGAAGCGACATTGACGTTCTCTTTCGTTCAGCCTGGGTCGCGAACGACCTTGTGGCGCCGGTCACAGGCGCTGGCCAGCGGCGATGACCTTGCGCAGGAAGGTCTTGGTGCGCTCCTGCTGGGGGTCGGTAAAGATCTGCTCCGGCGGGCCCGATTCGACGATGCTGCCGGCATCGAAGAACAGCACCCGGTCGGCGAAATCATGGGCAAAGCTCATCTCGTGGGTGACCAGCAGCATGGTCATGTCGGTCTCGGCCGCCAGCTTGCGCATGACATTGAGCACCTCCTCGACCAGTTCGGGATCAAGCGCCGACGTCACCTCGTCGAACAGCATGATACGCGGCTGCAACGCCAGTGCCCGGGCGATGGCGACGCGCTGCTTCTGGCCGCCCGACAGGCTGGCCGGCTTCGCGGACGCCTTGTCGACCATGCCCACCATGTCGAGCAGCTCCATGCCGCGCTTTTCGGCCTCGGCCTTCGACACCCCCTTGGTGAGTATCGGGGCCAGGGTGACGTTCTCTAGAACGCTCTTGTGCGGGAACAGGTTGAAAAGCTGGAACACCATGCCGGTCTTGGCGCGCATCTTGTGCAGGTGGGCTTCATTCGCCGCCACCAGCTGGCCGTCGCGCGGCATGTGCCACAGCGGCTCGTCCTCGACGTAGATGAAACCGCCATCGATGGTCTCCAGCGTCATCAGGATGCGCAGGATGGTGGTCTTGCCCGAGCCCGAGGGACCGATCAGCGCCAGCTTCTCGCCCGCCCCGACATCGAAGCTCAGATCCTTCAGCACCTGATGGGCGCCGAAGCTCTTCGACACCTTGTCGATGCGAATGATCGGTGCAGCCAAGGCCCACACCCCCCCCTGTCCAGCCCGTTTATTGTTCTGTTTTCTTTGAAGCCTGAAATAAGGACAATCGAGAGTCAAATGAATTATTAAATCATGACAATCTTCGCGACCCTGGCTTGCGGCTCAGATGGTGAGCAGGGCTGGTTCCGGCTGGCTGCGGGCAAGCCGGGCGATAACCTCGAGGCCGCGCTCGAGGCCTTCAGCAGTCGTCCCCCCGAGGCAGATGCGAACGGCGGGCTCGGGGACGGGATCGGAAATGGCAAAGGCCGAGCCCGGCGCCACGGCCACATCGTGCAGGCGGGCATGGGTCACGAAGGCGTCTTCGCTCCATGGACTGGGCAGCGGCAGCCAGATATGCAGGCCGTTGGGGCTGGCCCGGAAGGCAATGTCCCCCAGCAGTCGCGCCGCCAGCGCGTTGCGCCTGCCAAGCGCTGCCATCTGCCAGTCCAGCAGATAGGCGGCTGTACCGTCGCTGACCCAGCGCGAGGCGATCTCGGCGACCATGGCGGTTGCCATCCAGTTGGTCACCAGATTCCGGTTGGCAACCGCCGAGCCGAAGGTTTCCGGCGCCACCAGGTAGCCGATGCGCAGGCCCGGCATGAGGCACTTGCTGAACCCGGTGAAATAGAAGGTGCGCTCCGGCGCCAGCACCACCATCGGCGAGAGGCGTCCCGGCTGCAGCGGTCCCCAGGCATCGTTTTCAATGATCAGCACGTCATGCTTGCGGGCCGCCGCGCACAGCGTCTCGCGCCGCTCAAGGCTCATCATCGAAGCCGTCGGACTGAGCCCGCTGGGCATTACGTAAAGCGCTTTTACGGCATTTCCCGCACATACCCGGTCGAAGTCGTCAGGCACGATGCCCTCATCATCGATCTCCAGGCCCTTGATGCGCAGGCCGAGATAGTGGGTCAGGGGCTTGAGCGTGTGGTGGCCAAGCCGTTCCGTCACCACCAGGTCGCCGGGACTGGTGGCAGTCATCAGCGCGATGGTCATCGCCGAGGTGCAGCCGTTGGTCAGGTGCACCAGTTCATGCCGCGTCTGAATGCCGCAGCGTGCCAGCCACGCAAGCGATGCCATGCGATCCTTCTGCAAGGCGGTGTTGGGCCGGAACGAGGAGACCGCCGTTGCCGGCAGGTCGGTGGCAAGCCTGGCCAGCGCGGCGCGCATGTGGTCCATGTGCAATTGCTCGCACACCGGCTTCAGCAGCGAACAGTCCACCAGGGTGTTGTGCTGGGTCTCCGGCAGAAACGGCGTTCTGGTCTCGGCCGGTCCGGCACGCACGAACGTGCCGCGTCCGACCACTGCGCCGATGGTGCCGCGCCGGATCAATTCCTCGTAGGCGCGGCTGACCGTCTGCACGCTAAGGTCAAGCTGCATGGCAAGCTTGCGATGGGTGGGCAGCCGGTCGCCGACCTTGAGCTCGCCGGCCTCCACGGCCCTGACCACGCATTCGGCCAGCGTGCGATAGGCGGGTCGCTTCAGGGTGAGCGGATCGGGTGGCCAGATTGACATGCTTCAACCATGCTGGAACTCATCACAATTGACAAGCCTTGGTCGAACTCGCATTCTGCATGCCATAACGCCGGGCGACCGGCATCAAGGCAAGGACACCCCTCACCATGCTCACCAACGACCAGCTCGACCGCTGGGACCGCGAACATTTCTTCCATCCCTCGACCCACCTTGCCCAGTTCGCCCGCGGCGAGCTGCCGGGGCGCATCATCACCGGCGGCGAGGGCGTCTACATCACCGACCGCGACGGCACCCGGCTGCTGGATGCCTTTGCCGGACTTTACTGCGTCAATATCGGCTATGGCCGCCGCGAGGTTTCCGACGCCATTGCCGCCCAGGCACGCGAACTGGCCTATTACCACGCCTATGTCGGGCACGGCACCGAGGCCTCGATCACCCTGGCGAAGATGGTCGTAGAGCGCGCCCCCGCCCATATGAGCCGGGTGTATTTCGGCCTGTCGGGTTCGGATGCCAATGAGACCAACGTCAAGCTGGTCTGGTACTACAACAACGTCCTCAAGCGCCCATCGAAGAAGAAGATCATCTCGCGCTGGCGCGGCTACCACGGTTCCGGCCTGATGACCGGCTCGCTGACCGGTCTTGAGCTGTTCCACAAGAAATTCGACCTGCCGCTCGCCCAGGTCATCCACACCGAGGCCCCGTATTATTTCCGCCGCGCCGATGCCGCCATGTCGGAGCAGGAATTTTCCGCCCATTGCGCGCAAAAACTCGAAGCGCTGATCCTTTCCGAAGGCCCCGACACGATCGCTGCCTTTATCGGCGAGCCGGTGCTTGGCACCGGCGGCCTGGTGCCGCCGCCCGCCGGCTACTGGCAGGCCATCCAGGCCGTGTTGAAGAAATACGACGTGCTGCTGATCGCCGATGAGGTGGTGACGGGTTTCGGGCGGCTGGGCTCCATGTTCGGCTCCACCCACTATGGCATCGAACCCGACATCATCACCATCGCCAAGGGCCTGACGTCGGCCTATGCGCCGCTCTCCGGCTCCATCATCTCAAAGGGCGTATGGAAGGTGCTGGAAGAAGGAACCGACGAGTTCGGCGCCATCGGCCATGGCTGGACCTATTCCGCCCACCCCATCGGCGCCGCCGCCGGTGTCGCCAACCTGAAGCTCATCGACGATCTGGGCCTGGTTGCCAATGCCGGCAGGACCGGGGCCTATTTCATCGCCGCCATGCGGGCGGCCGTCGGCGATCACACCCATGTCGGCGATATCCGCGGCGAGGGTCTCATGTGCGCGGTCGAATTCGTGGCCGACAAGGCGCAGCGCACCTCATTCGAGCCCGCAATGAAGGTTGGGCCGCGCATCGCGGCTGCTCTGCTGAAACAGGGCGTCATCGCCCGCGCCATGCCGCAGGGCGACATCATGGGCTTTGCCCCGCCCTTGTGCCTGACAACCGATGAGGCCGATATCGTCGTGGCGGCGATGAAGACCGCCGTCGACGAGGTGCTTGGCAACCAGTAGCCAAGAGCCGCATTGCAATGTGGCCCTGAAAATATCATCCTTGGCGCCTCTGGCGTTGCGGAAACCTGAACATGTATGTCCATCCAGCCTTCGGCATCGATGCGGGCGAGGCCTTGGCCCTGCTGCGCGAACGCGCCTTCGGCTTGTTTGTCGTGGCCGCCGGCGATACCCCGCTGGCCGTGCATGTACCGTTTCTGGTGGATGAAATGCCCGACGGCAGGTTGCGGGTAACGCTGCACGTTGCCCGTGCCAATGCGATCCACACCCACATCGGGGCGGGATGCAAGGCGCTCATCGCCTGTCAGGGACCCGATGCCTATATCAGCCCCGACTGGTACGGCATTGCCGATCAGGTGCCGACCTGGACCTATTCGGCCGTTCACCTCACCGGCACCGCCCGTCTGGTGCCGCAAGAAGACTTTCGCGCCCATGTCGACCGCCTGTCGGCCACCTTCGAGGCCCGCCTGGCGCCCAAGCCCGTGTGGACCAGCGCCAAGATGCCGCCGGCCAAGCTCGAAGCCATGCTGCACGCCATCGCCGTGATCGCCGTGGACGTCGAGAGCATCGAGGCCCAGAAGAAGCTGAGCCAGCACAAGGGTGAGCCGGCGAGACGCGGTGCGATGGCAGCGTTGCGGGCCAGGGGCGATGCCGCTTCGCTGGCCATCGCCGACCTCATGCAGGAAGCCCTCGACAAGGAAACTGAAGATGCTCGATAAGCCTTTCAGGCCGGAAGCCGCCGGTCTCGATCCCTCGCGCCTTGAGCGCATTTCAGGCTGGATGCAGCGTTACGTGGATCGCGGCCGATTTCCCTTCGCCGCCACCCTCATCGCCCGCCGCGGCCACCTCGCATGGGCGGGCCATTGCGGCATCGCCGACATCGCCGCCGGCCGCCCCTACGCGCCCGATGATCTGGTGCGCATCTATTCGATGACCAAGCCCTTGACCTCCATCGCCTTGATGATGCTCTACGAAGACGCGCTGGTGCATCTCGACGATCCGGTCTCGACCTTCATTCCCGAATTCGCCGATCTGAAGGTGCTGGTGCCCGGCGCCGAACGCATCGACCAGACCGAACCGCTGGCCGAACCGCTCAGGCTGCATCATCTGCTGACCCATACCGCCGGCCTCACCTACCAGTTCCAGGACGATGTGCTGGCCAAGTCCTATGCCGCCGGCAAGGTGGATTTCTGGCCCCAGTCGGGCGGCCTTGCCGCAACCATCGGCCGTCTGGTGCGCCAGCCGCTGCTGTTCCAGCCCGGCACCCGCTGGCATTATTCGGTGGCCACCGACGTCGTCGGCCGTATTGTCGAGATCGTCTCAGGCCTCAGCCTCGATCGCTTCTTCCGGCAGCGCATCCTCGCTCCCCTCGCCATGGCCGACACCTATTTCGCCGTGCCTGAGGAAAAGCTGTCACGGCTCGGCCCCTGCTACATGCTCTCGCCCGAGGCCAGGTTTGTGGAATTCCCCACCGATTTCGCGCAAGGCCACGTCGACACGTTGAGCGGCGGCGGCGGCCTTGTCTCGAGCGGCCCCGACTATCTGCGCTTTGCCGAGATGCTGCGTTCAGGCGGCACGCTCGACGGCGAGCGCCTCATCGGACCGCGCACGCTGAAGCTGATGACCGCCAACCATCTGTCGGGCGACCTCGCCTCCATGGGTCCCGCCAACTGGTGCGAGACGTCGTTTTCCAGCGTCGGCTTCGGCCTGGGCTTTGCCGTCAATCTCTCACCGGCGCGGTCGCTCTTGTCGGCATCGCCGGGCGACTTCAGCTGGGGCGGCATGGCCTCAACCTATTTCTGGGTGGATCCCGCCGAAGAATTGAGTGTGGTGTTCCTCACCCAACTGCTGCCCTCCAGCACCTGGCCCAACCGCAAGGAACTGCGCGCCCTCGTCTATCAGGCGATCGTCGACTGACCAGGCTGAGGACCCTGCACCTGCGGTGCGCTCGCCGCGTAGAACTGCAACTGTGTCCATACCGCATCGGCAAACAGCGAGCGCGGCGTCCTGAGCCGCGCCGCCACCACGCTGAGGGCCTGGCTGGCGAGGATGGGGCTCAGGTCCTCCAGCCGCCCGGCGGCCAGGTGCGGTGCCGCCACCAGCGCCGGCAGCCACGCCACCCCCACCCCGGCAAGCGCCAGTTCGGCCACCGCCGGCACCAGCGCCGTCTCGCACGCCACCGAGATACGATACTGGTTGCCCAGGAGCGGCAGGATAGCATGGTGCAGGACGGCGCCGAGAAAGGCATCGGGCGGATACGATACGATGTTGAGGACCGGCAGGCCTTCGGCCGCGGTTTGCCAGCGCTCGGCAAAGCCGGCACGCGCGACCGGGATGAGCCTGTCACCGCCCAGCCGCACCTTTTCCAACAACGCCTCATCCGCCGCCAGCGGCAGCCGGGCGGTTTCGTAGCTGACCAGCAGCATCGCCTGGCGGGTCATCAGCATGGTGTAGCACTCATCGCGGTTGGCGGACCTGAGGCGGATCGCCGTCGACGGCAGGACATCCTGCAGGCGGGCGATGAAACCCGGCAGGTAACCCACCGAAATCGTGTGCTGGGCGGCGATGACCAGCCGCCCCTGGGCATTCTCCCAGGCCTGAATCTCGCTTTTGAGGTGGCGGAAGTTCTGGGCGAGGCTGCGGATGCCGTTGAGCTGGCGGCGAATGGCCGGCGTCACCCGCGCCGGCTTGCGGGTGCGGTCGATCACCGGCGTCCCGAGCCAGTCCTCGATCGCCTTGATGCGGCGCGAGAAGGCCGGCTGCGTGACATGACGCGCCTCGGCCGCCTTGGTCAGCGTGTCGGTCTCGGCAAGCGCCACCAGATCTTCCAGCCACTTGAGTTCCATCCGCGGGCCCCCTTTCCCTATTATGCCGATTATGCATGAAATGAGGCGGGATTGGCATTGGTTTCTGCCAGTTTCTGCTTCTAACATCGCAGGATTGTTTAAAGGAGCCTCGCGGACCCCCTGACGTTCGTCGCGGCGCCACCGTCATCGAGGATCGATTTCAAGATGAATCTCGCCCGTTTCCCCCGTCTCCGCCTGGCTCACCTGCCGACCCCGCTCGAACCCATACCCAATCTCACCCGCGCCCTCAATGGGCCGGAGATCTGGATCAAGCGCGATGACTGCACCGGCATGTCGACCGGCGGCAACAAGACGCGCAAGCTGGAATTCCTGATGGCCGAGGCCGTCGGCCAGGGCGCCGACATCGTGCTGACCTTGGGCGCCACCCAGTCCAACCACGTACGCCAGACGGCCGCCTGTGCCGCCCGCCTCGGCCTTGCCTGCCACGTCTTGCTCGAAGACCGCACCGGCAAGACCGATCATGACTACACCCGCAATGGCAACGTCTTGCTGGACGAACTGCACGGCGCCTCGATCGAGCACCGCCCGGCCGATTCCAACATGGACGCAGAGATGGAAAAGGTCGCCCAGCGCATGCGCGCCGAAGGCCGCAATCCCTACTCAATTCCGGGCGGCGGCTCCAACCCGACAGGAGCCCTCGGCTATGTGAACGCTGCCGTCGAACTCATCACCCAGGCCAACGATCTGGGCCTGAATATCAGCCACGTCGTGACCGCCACCGGCAGCGCCGGCACCCAGGCCGGGCTGGTGACCGGTCTTCAAGGCATCAATGCCGGCGTCCCACTGCTCGGCATCGGCGTCAGGGCGCCGAAGGAAAAGCAGGAAGAAAACGTCTTCAAGCTGGCCTGCGCCACCGCCGACAAGCTCGGCCTTTCGGGCATCGTCAGGCGCCAGCACGTGGTGGCCAATTCCGATTATGTCGGCAAGGGCTACGGCATTCCCGCCCCCTCGACCATCGAGGCCATCACCATGCTGGCCCGCCACGAGGGCATCCTTCTCGATCCGGTCTATTCCGGCAAGGGCATGGCGGGCCTCATCGACCTCATCCGCAAGGGCGTCTTCAAGAAGGGTGAAAACGTCGTCTTCATCCACACCGGCGGCTCGGCGGCGCTGTTCGCCTATGTGGCCGATTTCGGCTTTGATGCACACCAGGCCGCGGTGGCCTGAGGCAAGGAGAGGATGGCCGCGTGAAGCGCATCTTCCAGGGCAACTTCACCCAACAGGAGCCGATCCCCGAGGCGGCGATCGCCCGCGCCGTCGAGGTCATGCGCTCGGGCCGCCTGCACCGCTACAACACCGCACCCGGGGAGATAAGCGAAACCGTCCTGCTGGAGCAGGAATTCGCAAAGGCAACCGGAGCGCGTTACTGCCTCGCGTGTGCCTCCGGCGGCTATGCCCTCGCAGCCGCCCTGAAGGCTTCGGGGCTTGCGGCGGGCGAGCCCGTCCTCACCAACGGCTTCACCCTCTCACCGGTCCCCGGTGCCATCGCCGCAGCCGGTGGCCGTCCAGTGCTGGTCGAGACCACCGAGGATCTGGTGATCGATCTCGATGACCTCGAAAGAAAGATCAAAAGCTCGCGCGCCCGCACCCTGCTGCTGTCCCACATGCGCGGCCACCTGTGCGACATGGACCGGCTGATGGCGATCGCCAATGCTCATGAGGTAAAGGTGATCGAGGACTGCGCCCACACCATGGGCGCGGCCTGGCGCGGCACCCCCAGCGGACGCCATGGGCTGGCGGCGTGTTATTCCACCCAGACCTACAAGCACATCAATTCCGGCGAGGGCGGCTTCATCTGCTCCGACGATGCCGACCTGATGGCGCGCGCCACCATATTGTCGGGCTCCTACATGCTCTACGACCGCCACACCGCCGGACCTTCTCATGAGGTTTTCGCCGACATCCGCCTCGACACGCCCAACTGTTCCGGGCGCATGGACAACCTGCGCGCCGCCATCCTCAGGCCGCAGCTTGCCCAACTCGATGCCAACCGCGAGCGCTGGAACGCCCGCTACCGCGCGGTCGAGGAGGAACTTTCCAATGTGCCGGGCCTCAGGCTCCCGCAGCGCCCGGCGGAAGAAGCCTTCGTCGGCTCATCCATCCAGTTCCAGCTTGCCGATTTCGATGCGCCCGCCATCATCGACACCCTGAAGCGCTGCAAGGCACGCGGCGTCGAACTCAAGTGGTTCGGGGCGCCTGAGCCCGTCGCCTATACCAGCCGCCACCAGACCTGGCGCTACGTCGCGCCCCAGGCGCTGCCGGCAACCGACCGCATCCTCGAACACCTCCTCGACATGCGCCTGCCGCTGACCTTCAGCGTTGCCGATTGCCGCCTCATCGGCACCATCATCCGCGAATGCGTCATGGAAACCCGCGCCGCGCTCGCCCGCGGCGAACTTTCGGTCACGGAAAATTTCGCGCTGGAGGCCTCATGACCACCGGCGTTCCCCCCCATCCGGTCATTGGCATCATCGGCGGCATGGGCCCCGAGGCGACCCTCGACCTCATGCGCCGGGTGATCGCTTTGACCCCGGCCGGCGACGATGGCGACCACATCCACATGATCGTCGACAACAATCCCAAGATACCCTCGCGCATCGCCACCCTGATCGAAGGCAACGGCATCGATCCGGCGCCGGAACTGATCCGCATGGCCAAGGGGCTGGAGGCCGCCGGCGCCACCGTGCTGGCCATTCCCTGCAACACCGCCCATGCCTATGCCGGCCAGATTGCCGCCAGCGTCACCATTCCGCTCCTCGACATGATCGCCCTGACGGCTGAGCGCATTTCCCGCATGATCCTGCCCCACCGCCGCATCGGCATGCTGGCCTCGAGCGCGGTGAAGATGATCGGCCTCTATGACAAGGCCCTTGCCCCGCTCGGCATCAGCCTCGTGTGGCCGCAGCGCCAGTCCGACCTCATGGGCATCATCAAGGCGGTCAAGCGCGGCGATACCTCGCCCGCCAACCGCAGGGCCTTCGCGTCGATCGCCGGTGAACTCATGGCGCGCGATACCGACCTTTTGCTGGTCGCCTGCACCGAGCTTTCAGTGCTCGCCTCGAGCCTCGATCCTTCAGCCGCCGTCATCGATGCCCTCGATGTGCTGAGCGAGGAGATCGTTACGCTGGGCCTCACCCGGCCGGAAGCAACGAACGATGACGAGCCACGGAGAATGTCGCGCATGTGATCATCCGATCGCCGCGATTGAAGACCGCCCAGCCGGACCGTGCCACGAGTACCGGCCAGGGGCGGCGAAACGAACCGAGCATAGGGAGAAAGTCATGCTGTCAAGGTTCCTGAAGACCGCTGCCGCCATTGCGCTGGCATGCGGAATGAACATCGGTCTGGCACAAGCCGCCGACAAGACCGTCACCATCGGCCACTTCGGCAACGCCACCCCGATGCAGCTTGTCGCCGCCAGCGACAAGCTCGCCAAGGAGACCGGCTGGACCATCGACTGGCGCAAGTTCCAGGCCGGCAGCGACGTCATCGCCGCCATGGCCTCGGGCGACATCAAGCTGTCCGAACTGGGCTCCTCGCCGCTCGCCATTGCCACCACCCAGGGCGTCGACCTGCAACTGTTCATGATCTCCGACGGCATCGGCAGCGCCGAGGCGCTGGTCGCCCGCGACGGCACCGGCATTACCGCGGTCGCCGACCTCAAGGGCAAGAAGGTCGGTGTGCCGCTTGGCTCGACGTCGCATTTCTCGCTCATGGGTGCGCTTGCGAACGCCGGCGTCCCCGCCAGCGACGTCACCGTCCTTGGCATGAGCCCCGACCAGATCGCCGCCGCCTGGTCCCAGGACCAGATCGATGCGACCTTCATCTGGGATCCGGTGCAGACCAAGGTCAGGGCCAACGGCAAGGTCATCATCGATGCCGGTCAGGTCAAAGGCTATCCCACATTCGACGGCTGGGTGGTGAACCGCGAATTCGGTGAAAAGAACCATGACTTCATGGTTGCCTTCGTCAAGGCCATCGCCGCGGCGGACACCTCCTATACCAGCAATCCCGCTGCATGGACGCCCGACTCCGCGCCGGTGATGACCATTGCCAAGCGCACCGGTGCCAAGCCCGCCGACATTCCGACCATCCTGAAAGGCTACAAGCTGCCGACCCTTGCCGAGCAGGTCTCGCCCGACTGGCTGGGCGGCGCCATCGCCAACAGCCTCAAGGAAACCGCCAAGTTCCTGGTTGAGCAGCATAAGATTCCCACCGCTCTCGACGATTATTCCAAGTTCGTGAATACCAGCTTCATCAAGGATGCAATGAAGTAAGCTGAAACCCGACCTGCCGGCAGGGACGGATCCCCTAGGGACGATACCCGAAGGGGATCCGCACCCGGCGGCAGGCAAACGGACCCCGGGGGGCTGACCCATGGCGCAACTGGAAGTCAATCATGCGAACGTCGTGTTTCCGGCCGGTCTCTACACGCCGGAAGTCAAGGCGCTCAGCGATGTCAACCTGTCTATCAGCGATGGCGAGTTCGTGGTGGCGCTGGGGGCCTCGGGATGCGGGAAATCGACCCTGCTCAATCTCCTGGCGGGCTTCCTTGCCCCCTCCAGCGGCGAGATCAAGCTCAACGCCCGCCCGGTTACCGGTCCCGGCGCCGATCGCTCGGTGGTGTTCCAGCGCCATGCGCTGATGCCGTGGCTGAACGTCGTCGACAACGTGGCCTTCGGGCTCAAGCTGCAGGGCATCGCCAAGGCGAAGCGCCTGGAAATCTCGCAGAAATACCTGCGCCTGCTCGGCCTCGAAGGCTTCGAGCGCCGCCCGGTCTATGAACTTTCCGGCGGCATGCAGCAGCGCGTCGGCATTGCCCGGGCGCTGACCAGCGATCCGGAAATCCTGCTCATGGACGAGCCCTTGGGCGCGCTCGATGCGCTGAGCCGCGAAAAGGCACAGGAACTCATCCTCGGCATCTGGCAAGAAACCGGCAAGATGGTGTTCTTCATCACCCATAGCGTCGAGGAAGCCTTGTTCATGGGCTCCCGCCTTATCGTCATGTCGCCGCGTCCGGGACGCATCACCCACACATTCGACCTCGATTTTTCGCGCCAGTACTTCGAAAAACGCGACGCCCGCGCCGTCAAGGCCTCACCCGAATTCATCAAGATGCGCGAACAGATCCTGGCCATCATCTTTGGCGACGAACTGGCCCTGGGAGGCGATCATGTCTGAGCCCGACAACAAGCGTTCCGATGGTTTCTTCGCCCGCATGATGCGTGCCAAGCCGACCAAGCCCGGCGAGATCTATGGCGTGCCCGGCCAGGGCGAAAGCATGTGGATCTCCGCCGTCAGCGCCCTGGTGCTCATCGGCGCGTGGTCGCTGGTCACCGGCATGGGCTGGGTCAAGCCGCTCTTCATCCCCTCCCCGCTCCTTGTGCTCAAGACCTTCTACACCACCGCCCGCGACGGCTTTGCCGGCGATACCTTGCTGATGCACACTTGGGCGAGCTTCTTGAGGGTGTTCGGCGCCTTTGCGCTGGCCTGCGCGGTCGGCATCCCGCTCGGCCTCGCCATGGGCATGAGCCGCATCGCCCGCGGCATCTTCGATCCGCCGATCGAATTCTACCGCCCCATCCCGCCGCTCGCCTATCTGCCGCTGATGATCATCTGGTTCGGCATCGGCGAGCTGTCGAAGGTCCTGTTGATCTTCCTGTCGATCTTCGCCCCCCTGGCACTCGGCACCCGATCCGGCGTGCGCTCGGCGGCGATCGAGCAGATCCATGCCGCCTATTCCATGGGTGCAACGCGCTGGCAGGTGCTGCTGCAGGTGATCCTGCCCGCCGCCATGCCGGAAATCCTCACCTCCATGCGCATCGGCATCGGCTTCGGCTGGACCACGCTGGTGGCCGCCGAAATGGTCGCAGCGACCCGCGGCCTCGGCTACATGGTGCTGACCGCCTCGCAGTTCCTGCAGACGGCGACCGTCATCATGGGCATCATCATCATTGCCGCCATCGCCTATGCCTTCGACATGCTGATGCGCTTCATCGAACGCAAGACCGTGCCATGGAAAGGCCGCATGTAGCCATGAGTGATCTGTCAGGCATTGTGTATCTGAAGAAGGCCGCCAAGACCGCCGCAACCGGCGAGGCCGACGTGCGCGGCACCGTCGAGGCCATGCTGGCCGAGATCGAGGCAGGCGGCGATGCCGCCGCGCGCGGCTTTGCCGAAAAGCTCGACAAGTGGACCGGCGACATCGTCGTTCCACCCGAGGTGTGGGCGGCGTGCGATGAAAAGGTGCCGGCCAAGCTCAGGGACGACATCCGCTTTGCCCATGACAACATCCGCCGCTTCGCCGAAGCCCAGCGCGCCGCCATTCTGGATACCCAGATCGAGGTGATCCCCGGCCTCATGGCCGGCCATCGCAACATTCCGCTCGAGACCGCCGGGTGCTACGTGCCGGGCGGGCGTTATGCCCACATCGCCTCGGCCCTCATGAGCGTCACCACGGCGAAGGTGGCCGGGGTTGAAAACGTCATCGCCTGCTCGCCGCCGCGCTCCGGCGACGGCATCCATCCCGCCAGCCTGTTCGCCTTGAAGGTGTGCGGCTGCGACGTGGCACTCAATCTCGGCGGCGTGCAGGGCATCGCGGCGCTCGCCTTCGGCCTGTTCGGCAACCGCCCGGCCGACATCCTGGTCGGCCCCGGCAACCAGTTCGTCGCCGAGGCCAAGCGCATCCTCTACGGCCGCGTCGCCATCGACATGTTCGCCGGACCGACCGAGAGCATGGTGATCGCCGATCACACCGCCGATCCGGAGATCGTCGCCTGGGATCTCGTCGGCCAGGCCGAGCACGGCTACAACTCTCCCGTCTGGCTCATCACCCTCGATGCGGCATTGGGCGAGAAGGTTCTCGATCTGGTTCCCGGCCTCATCGCCAGCCTGCCCGAGCCCAATCGCAGCAGCGCCACCGATGCCTGGCGCGACTATGGCGAGGTCATGCTGGCGGAAAGCCGCGAGGCGGCGGTCATCGCCTCCGACCGCTATGCCTCGGAGCATTTGCAGGTGCAATGCGCCGACCTCGACTGGTGGCATGAAAAGTTGCGCAACTACGGCTCGCTGTTCCTCGGCGAGGAAACCACCGTTGCCTTCGGCGACAAGGTGTCCGGCCCCAACCACATCCTGCCCACCAAGGCGGCGGGGCGCTATACCGGCGGACTGTCGGTGGGCAAGTTCCTCAAGACCGTCACCTGGCAGCGCATGACCCGCGAGGCCAATCGGGAAATAGCCCCGGCCTGTGCCCGCATATCGCGGCTGGAAGGCATGCAGGGCCACGCCCGAACTGCCGACATCCGCTTGGCAAAATGGTTCGGCCAGGAGAATTTCGATCTGGAGATCGAAAGCTGAACGGCTGACGCCCCCTGGGGGCAGCAGCGGCAACTTTCCGCCGTTGACAAGCCCGCGCGCTTGGACAACCCTGATGAAGGGTCTGGATTATCGTTGAGTGGACATACGGCCTTGCGGGGGGCTATGACGACGTCGGTTCGCAAATCGGTGGTGGTGAGCCAGGAGAGGATTGTCCTGGCACTGGCGATATTGCTGTTCGTCATCGCAGCGCTCACCCTGCGGGGCTTCATCGCCCCCGACAATCTCATCTCCATCGTGCGTTCGGTGTCGGTGCTTGGCATTTTGGCGCTGGGCATGGCCATCGTCATCATCGGTCGTGGAATCGATCTGTCGGCGGTCGCCATCATGGCCATGTCGGTGGCCTGGTACCTGCAGATGCTGCGCGCCGGCACCCCCGATGCCTTGGCCCTGCCGATAGCCCTCGGTGGCGTCCTCGTCATCGGCCTCGCCAACGGCTTCCTCATTGCCTATGCCGACGTGCCGGCGATCTTCGCCACGCTGGCAAGCGGTGCCTTCGTTTTCGGCTTTGTGCGTTCGCAGCTCATTGCCCAGGACGCCATACCGGTGCCGGCAGGACATTGGGTCGAGGTCCTCGGCGGCATCCGCTATGCCGGCATTCCGATCGAAGTCTTCATCTTCGCCGCCATCGCCTTCGCCACTTTCCTTTTCCTGCGCTACACCAAGTGGGGGCGCTACGTCTATTATGCCGGCGACAACCCGGTCGCGGCGCGCAACGTCGGCATCCCCGTGCGCCCGATGCTCATGCTGCGCTATGTCGTCTCGGCGCTCATCGCCTTCATCGCCGGGCTGCTGACGGCGGCAAGCCTGCACTGGATGAACACCCGCGTGGTCAACTCCACCCTGCTCTACGACATCATCCTGGTGGCGGTGATCGGCGGCATCGGGCTGTCGGGCGGCAAGGGCGGGGTGCGCAACGTGCTGTTCGGCGCAGCCCTCATCGGCATCATGTCCAATGTCATGACCATCCTCGACATCCAGGTCCTCATCCAGAACCTGATCAAGGCGACCATCCTGCTGGCCGCCATCATCATCGACGGGCTCATCAACCCGCGTGACGAGCAGACCTCGCAGCAAGGCGATATTTGAGAGAAACCGGTGCTCAAAGCCGGCAAGCAAGAAGCCACGAAACGTAACGGAAAGGGAGCGACATGAAATACCTCAAGATGATTATGGCGGCTGCGGCTGCCCTGACCATAGTCTTGGGCGTCAACGTCCATAAGGCCTCGGCCGCCGATCCGGGCCCAATGCAGTATGCCAAGGCACTGAAGGGCAAACGCGTCATGCTCGTGCCCATGGCCACCGGCTTCGACCTGGCGCAGGGCTGGATGGCTATCCTGAAGCACGAAGTCGAAGGCTTCGGCGGGATCTTCGAGACCCGCGACCCGAACTGGAAGGTCGAGGCGGGCGCCCAGGCGATCACCGAGGCGATCTCTTCGGAAAACAAGCCCGATGTGCTGATTGCCATGCCGTTCGACCTGAACTCCTACTCGAAGCTCCTGAGCCGGGCGCAAAAGGAAGGCATCTACGTCATCCTCATTGACAATCCGGCCAACTTCAAGGCCGACGCCTATGTCGGCGGCGACTGGACCGAACTGGGCCGGCTGGAGGCCGAGGCGGTGATCAAGGGCTGCGGGGCCAACTCGTCAAAGAAGATCGGCCTGGTTCAGGGCGACGAGACCAACGCCACCAGCCTGTTCCAGTATGCCGGCATCATGGAAGTCATGAAGCAGCATCCTGATTTCCAGGTGGTCGCCAAGCCCGACTCGAACTGGGACGCCACCACTTCGCGCACCGTCACCACCACCATGCTGCAGCAGCATCCTGACATGTGCGGCATCATCGACTTCTGGGATGGTGACGCCACGGGCGCGGCGGCCGCGATCCGCGACGCCGGCAAGATGAAGCAGATCTATCTGGTCACCACCGGTGGCGGTGAAGAAACCACCGACTGCAAGCTTCTTGGCGATGGCACGTTCAGCGCCGTTGTCTCCACCGAGCTCGTCAACGAGAGCGAGGCTATGGTGGCGATGATCAAGTATCTCCTGCAGAGCGGCCAGAAGCCCGGCACGACGCCCACCTACATCTACACGCTGTTGTCGACAATCACCAAAGACAACATGAAGCCGCGAAGTTGCTGGAGCCTCAAGGGGCTGCAGGCAATAGCTGAAGGCAAGTGATCGGCGCACTGATGTGCGTTCCTCGGGCGGCCGGCCTCCACCGGCCGCCCTTCATTCGGACCGGTATTCGAACATGAGTTCCCGCGAGCGGCTTCAGGCCTGGCGTTACAACTTCATTCCCGATCATGTCATCGGTGAGATCCTGACCAAGCATTGGGCCGACAACGCTATTCCGTTTGCCGCGCTGGTTGCAACCGTGGCGATTTTCGGCAGCGCCATCCCGGGCTTTTTCGGCCTCTACTCGCTGCAGGAATCGACCCGCCAGCTCGGCGAGTTCTCCATCGTCGTCATCGGGCTGAGCGTGGTGATGCTGGGTGGCGGCATCGACCTGGCGGTCGGCTCGATTTTCGCACTGTCGGCCTTTACCTCGCTCGCCGCCTTTTCCATCTTCCAGCTTCCCACGTGGCTGGCCTTCCTCGCCGCCTTGGCCACCGGAGCCGTGTTCGGTGCCGTCAACGGCTATCTTATCGGCTTCATGCGCCTCAGGGCGTTTCTCACCACCCTGGTGACACTGGTCATCGGCCGCGCTGTCTTCGACATCCTCGCTGTCCAGTACGGCTCGCTGGTGCAGATGTCCTTTACGCCCTCTGACGTCTGGGATTTCGTTGGCGACGGCACCCTCTTCGGCTTGTCGACACCGGTGCTGGCGGCGCTGGCACTGGCCGTCGTTACCCATGTAGCGCTCACGCGCTCGCGTCCGGGCTGGCACGTACTGGCGGTCGGCGGTTCACGGCGCTCGGCCCACAATGCCGGCATCCGGGTGCGCGAAACCGTCTTCATGACCTACGTGTTCTCCGGGCTGTGCTCAGGTGTTGCCGGCTTTCTCTATGCCACACGGCTTTCCAGTGCCGGGCCGGGCACCGCCTTCGGTCTGGAGATCCAGGCGCTCACGGCCGCCGTGGTAGGGGGCATCTCGCTCGGCGGTGGGCGCGGTTCCATCGGCAAGGGGATCATGGGCGCCATCATCGTGCTGGTGATGACCAACGGCCTCGTCCGCCTCGGCTACGGCAGCGGCACCAACCAGATGGTGCTGGGCCTGTTGCTGGCGGTCGCCGTGGTGTTTGACATCCGCTGGCTCAAGAACCGCCACAAGGTCCTCGACGAGCTCTATGTGGCGCCGATCTATCATCGCATGGGCGAGACCCAGTCGGCGCTGCCCGATTCCGCTTCGCCCTATGCGCTCAACAACCGGATTTCGAAGACCCGATATATCGGGCTGGGCGAACTGGAAGGCCCCGAAGACGTCATCCTCGACCGCGACGATCACCTTTATTGCGGCACCCGCCACGGCGAGATCATCCGCTTCTTCGCCCCCGACTACAAGAAATCCGAAGTCTTCGCCCACACCGGCGGCTTCCCGCTGGGTCTTGCCTTCGACCGCGAGGGCACACTTCTGTCGTGCGTCGGCGCCATGGGCCTTTATGCCATTTCAAAATCCGGCGAAGTGAAGCAGCTCTCCGCCGAGACCAACCGCTCCTATGGCTCGGTGATCGATGACGGGCCGTTGCGCGATCCCAACGACCTCGACGTGGCGCCGGATGGAAAAATCTATTTCACCGATTCCACCACCCGCTACGATGCTCACGAATGGGCCATCGATTCGATCGAGAGCCGTCCCACCGGCCGCCTTCTCGTCTACGATCCGGCAACCGGCAAGACCAGGACCCTGCTCGACAATTATCGTTACACCAACGGCGTGTGCCTTGCCCACGACGGCAAGTCGCTGTTCTTCAACGAAAGCTGGGCCTGCCGGGTGCACCGCTACTGGCTGGAGGGCCCCAAGGCCGGCACCGCCGAATGTGTCATCAAGGACATGCCCGGCTATCCCGACAACGTCAACCGCGCTTCCGACGGCAACTACTGGATGGCCTGGCTCGGCATGCGCACGCCCTCGTTTGACCTCGCCTTGCGCCATCCCGCCTTCCGCAAGCGCATGACCAGCCGCCTGCCGCAGGACGAATGGCTGTTCCCCAACATCAATACCGGCGGCGTGGTGAAGTTCGACGGGACCGGCCGCATCCTCGGCACCCTCGGCGACATGACCGGGCTCAGCCACCCGATGGTCACCTCGATGCGCGAGCACAAGGGCGACCTGTTCATCGGCGGCATCCTCAACAACCGCATCGGCCGCTACAAGCTCGAAGGCGCCGACCCCCACTGGACCGCCATGGATTCATACTGGGGGCCGCGCTCATGATCCTCGATCCCATCCTCGATCTGTTCCGCGGCAAGGCGGTGACCATTCCACCCATGGACGGAACTTTGCGCCCCAATAACCTGCTGGAGGAGGCCGATGTGCGGCTGGCTGTCGAGGCGCCCGACAATCTGGCCGCAACGGCTGGCAAGGTGGTGTTTTCCTCCGGCGGCCAGGTGCTGGAACTGGGCAAACGCAAGAATGCCAAACCCCGGATCATCGCCGCATTCGACAGCGCCGTATCCGCCCTGGCGGTGAGCGAAGCGGGCCTCCTGGCGGTGGGGCTTGATGCCGGCAGCATCGAGATTCTGGGGCCCGGCAAGGCCCGCCGGCACATCGACGGCTTCGGCTGCCCCGTCGCCATCACCTTCGCCGGCGAGCACGATGTGTTCGTGTGCGATGGATCACGCCAGCACCGCCCCGCCAACTGGGCCATGGACCTGATGGAGAAAAACGCCCTCGGCAGCGTCTGGCACCTGTCGCTCTCCTCGGGCGAGCGCAAATGTCTTGCCCAGGGGCTGGCCTTTCCCTTCGGCATCGTCATGGACCCAGGGGCTGGCCGGCTGATCGTCTCGGAGGCCTGGCGCCATCGGCTTGTCGCCATACCCGCCGGCGGCGGCGAACCGCTGCCGGTCCTCACCCAGTTGCCCGGTTACCCGGCGCGCCTGTCGCCACGCCGGGACGGCTACCTCTTGTCGCTGTTTGCCCCGCGCAACCGCCTCATCGAGTTCATCCTTTCAGAGGACGACTACCGCGCCGACATGATGCGCGAGATCGACCCGCGCTACTGGATCGCCCCGTCCCTGTCCTCCAGCCGCTCCTTCCTCGAGCCGCTGCAATGCGGCGGCGTCAGGACCATGGGCATCCACAAGCCATGGTCGCCCAGCCGCTCGTGCGGGCTGGTGGTGGAGCTCGATGCCGAACTGCAGCCGGTGGCCAGCTACCACAGCCGCGCCAACGGCACCCGCCATGGCGTGACCAGCGCCATCCTGCACGAGGCCTCGATCCTGGCTGCCTCGCGGGGCGGCGATGCCATCCTTTCCCTTCGTCCGTCGAGCGAGGTGGCCCGACCATGAGCCCCATCATCGAGATGCAGAAGGTGACCAAGGCATATCGCGGCGTGCCGGCCATCCGCGACATCGACTTCGTGCTCGAGCGCCAAGAGATCCACGCGCTTGTCGGCGAGAACGGCGCCGGCAAGTCGACCCTCACCAAGGTCATGGCCGGCGTGGTGGAGGCAACGTCCGGCCGCATGCTCTACCGCGGCCGCGAGGTCGCCTATGCCTCGCCGTTCGAGGCCCTGAGCGACGGCATCGCCATGGTGTTCCAGGAGACCAGCCTCGTGCCGTCGATGACGGTGGCGCAGAACATCTATCTGGGTTCGGAAAAATTCCTCAACCGCTTGCGCGGCGTGAACGTCGCCGCCCAGCAGTTCCTGCAGTCGCTCAACTTCACTGTCTCGCCCACCGCGCCCGTGGCGAGCCTCGGCGCCGCCAAGCGTCAGATGGTGGAGATTGCTCGCGCCGTCCACCACAAGGCAGAGGTGATCATCTTCGATGAACCCACAGCCGCACTGACGCCGGAGGAAAAGCGCTATTTCTTTGCCCTGATGAAGCGGCTGAAGGCATCCGGCGTTTCGGTGGTTTTCATCTCGCACACACTGGAGGAAGCGCTTTCCGAGGCCGACCGCATCACCATCCTGCGCGATGGCGAAAAGGTCGCCGAAGGCAAGGCGAGCGACTTCACCCGCGACGAAGTGGTGCACGCCATGGTCGGGCGCACCTTGTCCGGCGAGATCTACAAGACCCGCCGCAGCCTCGCCCAGATCCGCAAGCCCGGCGCCAAGGTCCTGTCGGTGCAGGACATTTCCATGGGCAACGCGGTTCGCAACAACTCCTTTTCCATCTTCAAGGGCCAGATCACCGGCATCTTCGGCCTGGTGGGATCAGGGCGCACCGAGACCTTCAAGATCATCACCGGTATCTACAAGCGCGACTTCCTGCGCGGCGGTGACATCAAGCTGGACGGGCGCCCGGTGCGCTATAACGTACCGGCCGAGGCGGTGAAGGATCGGGTGATCTACGTCACCGAAGACCGCAAGAGCGAAGGCTTCTTCGAGACCATGTCGATTGCCGAGAATTTCTATTCCGGGCTGCTGGCGGCTGGCCTCGAACGCTCGCACATCATCGATTTCGCCGAGATGCGCGAGCTGGCGGCGGACTGGTCGAAGCGCCTCAACGTCAAGGCGATCAACGAAAATGCCCGGGTGATCGAACTGTCCGGCGGCAACCAGCAAAAGGTGGTGATCGGCAAGGGGCTGATCCAGAAGCCGCGTCTCGTCATCTTCGACGAACCGACGCGCGGCGTCGACGTCGGCGCCATCGCCGAGATCCATCAGTTCATCAACAAGCTGGCCGATGACGGCCTCGCCGTTGTGGTGATCTCGTCCTACCTGCCGGAAGTCATGAACCTGTCGGACCGCATTCTGGTCTTCCGCCAGGGCCGGGTGGTCGAGGAGATCCCGCCCGTCGAGGCCACCCAGGAAAAGATCATGTACGCCGCGGTGCATTGAGGATCGATGGCGATGCAACATCATCCAGCGCGCCGCGATGCCCCCTACGAGCGCGATCAGACGGCGCTGCTGTTCGTGGATTTGCAGGAGATCTATTGCCGCCCCGGCCGCGATCCCGCCTATCCCGAGCGCGGCGATGACCACTATTTCTTCAAGCGCCTTCGCCAGACCGCCATTCCCAACCAGGTTCGCCTGCTCGCCGCCGCCCGCGCCGCCGGCATCAACGTGCTGCACACCATCATCGAGGCCCTGACGAAGGACGGCCGCGACATCTCGCTCGATCATCGCCTGTCCGGCATCTTCATTCCCAAAGGCGCGCCCGAGGGGCAGCCGATCAGCGAGCTCGCCCCCATCGACAACGAGATCGTGCTGCCCAAATCGTCTTCCGGCGTCTTCAACTCCACCGCCATCGACTACGTGCTGAAGAATCTCGGGGTGAAATACCTGATCATCGCCGGCGTCGTCACCGACCAGTGCGTCGACATGGCGGTGCGCGATGCCTCTGATCGCGGCTATCTGGTGAGCCTGCCGGAGGACGCCTCGGCCACCTTGAGCCAGGCCCGCCACGACAGCGCCCTTTCTGCCTTCGGGGGCTATTGCTGGGTGACGACGACCGATGAGGTAGTGGCGCGGCTTGCGGGCCTGGCGCCATGACCGGCCCGCGCGTCGCGCAACCGGCGATCCCTGAGCCGCTGGTCTCCATGGCGATCGTCGATTATGCCGGCCTGATGCGCGCCCGCTCGTTCGTCCGCCGCACCTTTGAAGCCTCCGGCGCGATCAAGACCTGCGGCTGGGTGCCGGCCAACATGTCGCTCACCCCCTTCGATGAGATCGCCGACCCCAACCCCTGGGGCAGCGCCGGCGACCTGCGCTTGCTGGCCGATGAAACGGCGCGCTTTCGCGCCTGGCCGGCCCGCGCCGCAACCCCGCTCGACATCGTCATGTGCGACATCGTCGAGCTCGACGGTGCCCCCTGGACGTGCTGCCCGCGCGCTTTCCTTAAGAGCGCGCTGGCCGACTTCAAGGCAGCGACGGGGTGCGACTTCATCGCCACCTTCGAGCAGGAATTCCAGATCCTCGACGCCGACTGGCCCGCCGCACCGGCCTTTTCCGTCGCAGCGCTGCGCCGTGCCGATCCCTTCGCCCCCGAACTGATGGCCGCCCTCGAACAGGCCGGTCTCGAGCCGGAGGTGTTCATCGCCGAATATGGCAAGGACCAGTTCGAGGTCACCACCTCGCCCGCACCGGGTCTCGTCGCCGCCGACCGGGCCGCCATGGTGCGCGAGATCGTGCGCGAGGCCGCCCGCCTCAATGGCTGGCGCGCCAGCTTCGCGCCCAAGATCGCTGTTGCAGGCGTCGGCAACGGGGTGCATGTGCATTTCAGTTTTGCCGGTCCGGACGGTCCCGCCGCCTACGACCCGCAGGCACCGGGCGGGCTCTCAGGCCTCGCCGGATCGTTCTGCGCCGGGCTTTTGCGCCACCTGCCGGCGCTCACCGCCTTCACCGCGCCGTCGCCGCTTTCGGCCATGCGCCTTGAGCCCCACCACTGGAGCGCCAGTTACACCTGGCTGGGCCGCCAGGACCGCGAGGCGGCGTTGCGCATCTGCCCGCTCACCTCCATCGGCGGACGCGATCCGGCCCGCCAGTTCAATATCGAATATCGCGCCGCCGACGCCACCGCCTCGCCGCACCTTGTGCTGGGCGTGATGCTGCGGGCAGGCCTTGCCGGCATCCGCGAAAAGCTCGCCGCCCCTGCCATCTTCGACGGCGACCCCGCCGCCCTGAGCGCGCCTGAACGTGAGAAAATGAAACTCCGGCGCCTGCCGCAATCCCTGCCCCAAGCCCTCGATTGCCTTGCCGCCGACGCTGAGGTGTGTGGCTGGTTCAGCGAGCCGGCCCTTGCCACCTATACCGGCATGAAGCGCATGGAATTGAAGCTCGTGGAGGGGATCGAGGGCGATCAGCTTTGCACCCGCTACGCCGGCATCTACTGAGTTTTACGCGCGCGCCCCTTGCGCCCCGATCCCACTCCCGACGAAAAACTGGCGATGAGCACCGCCAGGATGCCGGTGATGAAGATGCCGTCGAAGGTGCCCGCCCCGCCGATCGACACGATCGGTGCGCCTAGTCCTTGCACCTTGCCGAGATTGAGCAGGTCGGCCCCGATCAGCGTGCCCATGCTGCCGCCGATGTAGGCAAGCTGGGCTGCGTGCTCGCGCGACAGAAGGAGTGAGACAATCGCCGTGGTCAGCGCCGGCACGAAAATGGGAACCGCGACTCCCAGGCCGGGCACCGGCGTGGCCATGAAATGAACGACCAGCGCCACCCCGGCCGTGGCGATGAAGGTCGATACCCAAAGCCTGTTCCTGATCAGCAGAAACAGCGACACCAGCCCCGGAATGACAGCGCCGCCCACGTTCACCGCCACCAGCGTCGCCGGCCAGTTGATCACTGACGGGACCACATATTGCATTCCGAAATAGTAGATCACCCGTCCCGACATCACCTCTCTCGCCGGCAGATCGAACAGGGGCAAATTGATGTAGCTCCCGACCAGCGAAGCGAACAGCAGGAGGAACGCCATGCGCGAACTGATGCCCAGCCGCATGTAGGCGTAGCGCAGCAGCCCCACCTCGATGACAATCACCAGAAGGACGAACACCCCCACCAGGATCGTGAAGAAGGCAAGCGGCAGAGGGAGATACTGCAATGCGCTCATCGCTGGCGGTTTCCTTCCGCAATTTCCGGCCTTCGCGCAACTGATCGCAACTGGCCGATAAACAACATGAAATGCCGGGGGCAGAAAAGGGGTCCGGCGGAAAGGCAATTACCAAGTTTGCCTTCGGCCACCAAAAGTGACGTAGTGTCGCGTCCGCGTAAAGGTCGGCTATAAGCCATTGGAACCGCCACGCATATATGCAAACATCATCAAATGCGGGCGCTTAGGCAGTTGCTGTGCGCCCAGCTTCTGGGTGCTTCAGTTCGATGCCAAGCACACAAGCAGTCAATGAACGGGTCCTCGGCGTGAAGCCTTTCACGGCCGTGACAGAAGCCTTTCTCCCCCAAAGCCCTATCGTGACGGTGGCCTGCGTGCCGCCGCCGCGATCATTGTGAACGACAACAATCAGCACTGATCAAGACAGGAGGATCAATCCATGAAAGCCAATCATATCTCGCCGCTTCGCCGCGTGGCGCTTGCCGGCATCGTGCTCGCCATCGCTTTGCCCGGGCCGGTCTTCGCCGCCTCGATGATCGGCAACTGCACCCTTACAGGCAAGAAGGGCGAGACGCCGATCAAGCCGGCGATCCCCGGTCAGTTGACCGTCGAAGTCAACCTGCCGGCGGTCGGCTGGTGGAACGGCGACACGCCCGACAGCATCAAGGACGGCTACGAATACTGCATGGCCGCCAACATCGCCCACCGCGCCGGGCTCGACAAGCTGGTGGTCAAGAACGTCGCCTGGGATGCGCTGGTCGCCGGCCAGACCAAGGATTTCGACATGGCGCTTTCGGAAATCTCGATCACCCCGGCACGCGCCAAGGTGGTGGACTTTTCCGTACCCTACTTCTCATCCGACATCGGCGTGATGGTGAAGAAGGGTACCAAGCTCAACTCAGCCTCCATCAAGAAGGCACGCATCGGCGTTCAGCAGGCGACCACCGGTGCTGCCTTCGTGACCGACAAGCTGAAGCCCGAGATCGCACCGAAGGTGTTCCCCGACACCTCGTCGATGTTCACTTCGTTGCAGGCCGGCCAGATTGATGCCGCGATGACCGATACCTCCATCGTGCTGGCCCAGGCCGGCCAGTCGCATGGCCTGTTTGAGGTGGTCGGCCAGTACCACACCGGCGAAACCTACGGTGCGCTCTATCCCAAGGGCTCTGCCAACGGCAAGAAGTTCGACAAGATCATTACCGCGCTGAAGAAAGATGGCACCCTGAAGAAGCTGGCGGCGAAGTATCTGGCAGCCGCATGGGGTTCCGACCCGACCAAGGTTCCCTACTTCAAGCCCTGATCTGATCCGCAACAACCCCACCCCTCCCCGGGATGATCCCGAGGGAGGGGCGCTCTATCCTGCCTCTTTCCGTTCGTTCAACCATCAGGCCTTGCCGCCATGACCGGTCCCCTCGCCAACCAGCAAACCGACCGCAGCGATCTTTGGCGCAACCCGGTACCGCCCAATCCCGGCACCAGTCTGGCACTACTGGCACTGGCGATCGCCCTGGGCGTGGCGGCCGCGACCTTCCGGGTCATCGCCGCCATTGAGGAGGTGATGACCCAGTCCAAGGTCGAGAGTGCGGTGATTCACTGGGCCCTGTGGATCGCCGGCGCAGTTTCGGTCCTGTTGTTCATCCCCGCTTACCGTTCGTTCACCGCCGCGCGCCGCGCCCAGGCCGCCATCGCCTCCAGCAAGCTCGTCGATGCCCGGGTCGAGAGCGCCGCCGCCCGCAACTTCGCCTTGATCACCATGGGCTATGCCGTCTCCGTGGTGCTGGTGCTCTCCATCGGGCTGTTCATCATCGCTAACGACGTCGCGGTGGGTAAGACTTTCATCTTCATTCCGTTGATCTTTTCCTCCTTCGGTCTGGTCATCCGCGCCTTCTGGACCAACGTCTACATCTTCTGCATAGGCGAAGTGCTGGTGCTGGTTTGGGGTCTGGTGGTGGCCATCGCCCGCCTGATCCCCGGCGATGCCGGCCGGCCGATCCGCCTCATCGCCACCGCCTATACCGACGTGTTTCGTGGTCTGCCGGCCATCATCACCATCTATCTGGTGGGCTTCGGGCTGCCATTGACCGGGCTGCCGGTCATCCGCGATTTCGCACCGGAATGGTATGCGATCCTGGCCCTTACCCTGACCTATGGGGCCTACGTCGCCGAAGTGTACCGCTCCGGCATTGAAAGCATCCACTGGAGCCAGACGGCCGCCGCGCGCTCGCTGGGTTTGAGCTTCGGCCAGACCCTGCGCTATGTTGTCGTGCCGCAGGCGGTGCGGCGCATCATCCCGCCGCTGCTCAACGACTTCATCTCGCTGCAAAAGGACACCGCGCTGGTCAACGTGATCGGCGCCATCGATGCCTTCAACCAGGCCAAGATCATCGCCAGCAACCACTTCAACCTGTCGTCGGTCACCACTGTGGCCTTCCTGTTCGTGCTGATCACCATTCCCCAGACCCGGATGGTCGATCGCCTGATCGCCCGTGACCAGCGGCGCATGCGGGCCGGCGGATAGGAGAGGATAAGACCATGCCGTTGATTGAAATGAACAAGGTGGTCAAGCGCTACGGCGATCTCGAGATCCTCAAAGGGCTCGACATGAACGTCGACCAGCATCAGGTGGTGTGCCTGATCGGACCGTCGGGTTGCGGCAAGTCCACCCTGCTGCGCTGCATCAACGGCCTTGAGACCATCGAAGGCGGCGAGATCCGCCTGCACGGCGACCGGGTCACCGGGCCGGGGGTCGACCTCAACGCCCTGCGCCGCGACATCGGCATCGTCTTCCAGAGCTTCAACCTGTTCCCCCACATGACGGTTTTGGAAAACGTCATCCTGGCGCCGGTCAGGGTGCTGAAGATGCCGCGCGCCGAGGCCGAGGAACGCGCCATGACACTGCTGCAGCGCATCGGCCTTGAAGCCAAGGCCAAGGAATACCCCGATCGCCTGTCCGGCGGCCAGCAGCAGCGCGTCGCCATCGTCAGGGCGCTCGCCATGGAGCCGCTGGTGCTGCTGCTGGATGAGATCACCTCCGCGCTCGATCCCGAACTGGTCGCCGAAGTGCTGGGCATCGTGCGCGATCTGGCACAGGAAGGCATGACCATGTTGCTCGCCACCCACGAGATGGGCTTTGCCCGCGACGTGGCCTCAAAGGTGTGCTTCCTGTATGGCGGCGTGGTGCATGAAGAAGGCCCGCCCGAACAAATCTTCGGCGATCCCCTGCAAGAACGCACCCGCAGCTTCCTGACCAAGATCATCAGCGCCGGCCGGCTCTAGAGAGCGCTCGGCGATAGCGGACGGATGATCTTCCGGCAGGCGGGGGCCTGAATGCAACAATCCCGGATTTCTGCTTTGTCTTGCCACAAGATCAACTTATACCAAAGCAAGGCGTCAGCCGCAAAGCGGTGTGGGGAAGTTTCGCGCGCACCATCACCTTATTGTAACTTTGGCGCCTGCCGGCTGGTGCTTCCTTAATGCAGATCAAGGTGGCCGCGACATTGGCTGGAAATAATGCGCTTGGCTTTTGTTCGCTGACCAGGGCAATAACTTTTTGAGCAACATCGTAACGCCATTGCAGCCGACGGACTCCCGTATCGGTGAGATCATTGCCATCGAAGGCACCATCGTCGATGCCCGTTTTGCCGGCGCCATGCCGCAGATCGGCGCCGTGCTCGATGACGGCGGGGCCGGCGACGTCATCATCGAAGTCGCCGACATTGTCAGTGAACACATCGTGCGTGGCCTCGTTCTCAAGTCATCTTCGGCTCTCGATCTCGGCATGCCCGTGCGTGACACCGCTCAGCCCCTCATGGTGCCGGTGGGCCCGGGCATTCTGGGGCGCATGCTCAACATGTTCGGCGAGTCCATCGACGGCAAGGGCACCCTCGGTCAAGTCCACAGCTGGCCTATCCGCCGCCCGTCGGTATCGCTCGCCCGGCGCACCACCGGGGCCGGCGTGTTTCGAACCGGCATCAAGGCCATCGACCTGCTGGCGCCCATCGAGAGGGGCGGCAAGGCGGGCATGTTCGGCGGCGCCGGGGTGGGCAAGACCGTGCTGATCATGGAGATGATCCACAACATGGCGACCGAATACGAAGGCGTATCGCTGTTCTGCGGCATTGGCGAGCGCTGCCGCGAGGCCGAGGAACTGTACCGCGAGATGCAGCGCACCAAGGTGCTGGATCATTCCGTCATGGTGTTCGGCCAGATGAACGAGGCGCCGGGCGTGCGCTTCCGGGTCGGCCACTCGGCGCTGACCATGGCGGAATATTTCCGCGATGCCATGAACCGCGACGTGCTGGTGCTCATCGACAATATCTTCCGCTTCGTGCAGGCCGGCTCTGAGGTTTCGGGACTGCTGGGACGTATTCCCTCGCGGGTCGGCTACCAGCCGACCCTCGGCACCGAACTGGCCGAACTGGAAGAGCGCGTCTGCAACACCTCCGCCGGTTCCATGACGTCGATTCAGGCGGTTTACGTCCCCGCCGACGATTTTACCGATCCGGCGGCGACCCACACCTTTGCCCATCTTTCGGCGGCCGTGGTGCTATCGCGCAAGCGGGCGAGCCAGGGGCTGTTTCCGGCCATCGACCCGTTGCAGTCGTCCTCCAAGATGCTGTCGCCGGCGACCGTCGGCGAGCGCCATTACCGCATCGCTCAAGGCGTGCGGACAGCCCTGGCGGAATACGACGAACTGAAGGACATCATCGCCATGCTCGGCATGGCCGAATTGTCGGTAGGCGATCGTGCAACGGTCTCCAAGGCGCGCCGCCTGGAGCGCTTCCTCACCCAGCCGTTCTTTTCCACCGAACAGTTCACCGGTCACGCCGGCCGTCTGGTTTCGCTGGAAGATACCCTGGACGGCGCCGAGCGCATCCTGGCCGGCGAATTTGCCGACCGGCCCGAAAGCGATTTCTACATGATCGGCGGTCTCGCCGACCTCAAGGCGACCGGGACCCCGGCCAAGGGAGGCGGGGATGGCTGAGGCCCTGATGCAACTCGCCATCTTCACGCCTGCCGAAACCCTCGTCGAGGTCGAGGCCAGCCGCCTGACGGCGCGCGGCGCTGACGGCGCCTTCGGCATCCTGCCCCATCATGTCGACATCGCCGCCGCAGTCCTCCCCGGCATTGTCGTCTATGTCGATGCCAGCGGCGCCGAGCACTATGTGGCGATCGACCATGGGGTCCTCTTGAAGGCCGGCGAACGGGTGCGCATCGCCGCCAGGCGGGCGGTGGCTGGCGACGATCTCGCCAACCTGCAACGGGCGGTGGAAAGGGAATTTCTCAATCTCAGCGATCTCGAGCGCGACGCCCGTCTGGCGCTGGCCCGGCTGGAGGCCGGCGTGGTGCGCCGCTTCCTCGATCTGCGCGATGTCGGGAGGTGATGGTGAGCGATCCCCGCGACAGGGCCCCCGATCACTTCACCCCGCCCGACACCGCCGGCGAGATCGGACGCGCCGCCGAGCGCCGCCTCAAGGCACAGCGCGAGCGCCGACACGGGCTGTGGTTCGGCTTCGGCATGTTCGGCCTCGTCGGCTGGTCGGTAGCGGTTCCCGTGCTCGCCGGCATCGCCCTTGGCTGGTGGCTCGACCGGGTCGCGCCGCAGCACTTTTCCTGGACCCTGGCATTGCTGCTGGCCGGCGCCGTGCTGGGCGCCCTGAATGCCTGGTTCTGGGTCAACAAGGAAAGCCGTGGTGATTGACGCCAGGCAGGCAAACGAAGGATTAGACTTTTCGTGGCGAGCGGCATAGTTGTGCTGGCCATGATGGCACAGGCACGGTCAGAGCGCCGACCAGCCTCACCGCCATCATCAACCAAGGCGATCTATGAGGGAAAGGGACACGAAGGGGATGGTGAGTGCGAAGCAAGACGATGGACGCCACCCCAACCTGCTGGGTCTGTCGGTGCTGGCCTTTCTGGTCGGCTGCGTGGGCGGGGTCGGCGCCTGGGGGTTCCGCATGCTCATCGGGCTTGTCCACAACGTGCTGTTCCTCGGCCAGTTTGCCTTCGGCTATGATGCCAACCTGCATACGCCGCCCGGTCCCTGGGGATGGGGGGTGATCCTCGTGCCGGCCTTGGGGGCCATTGTCGTGGCCTTCCTGGTGAAGAACTTCGCACCCGAGGCAAAGGGGCACGGCGTTCCCGAGGTGATGGAGGCAATCCACTACAATCGCGGCCGCATTCGCCCCGTGGTGGCGGTCATCAAGTCCCTGGCCTCGGCGGTGTCAATCGGCAGCGGCGCGGCGGTCGGGCGCGAGGGGCCGATCGTACAGATCGGCGCGGCCTTCGGCTCCATCGTCGGTGACGTGATCCGTCTCAGGACCGCAGATCGCATTACGCTGATCGCTGCCGGCGCCGGCGCCGGCATCGCGGCCACTTTCAATGCGCCGCTGGGTGGGATCGTCTTCGCCATCGAGCTGCTGCTGGTTTCGATCAAGCCGCGGACGCTGCTTGTCGTGATCCTCGCGACGTCGGTGGCGACCTACATCAGCCGCATATTGCTGGGCACGTATCCCTCGTTCGACGTGCCCGCCCTGGAGAGCCCCGACTTCTACCTGCTGCAGCCATGGAGCCTCGTGCTTTTCCTGGTGGTGGGCGTACTCATGGGGCTGGCTTCGGTTGCCTTCATCAGGGGCATCTACGGTATGGAGGATGTCTTCGATGCCATCCCCGGCAACTATTACACGCGCCACATCCTGGGGATGCTGTGCGTCGGCATGATCATGGCGTTGCTGATGCGCTATTCCGGGCACTACTATGTGCAGGGCGTCGGCTACGCCACCATCATGGACCTGCTGCACGGCGTCCTCAACGCGCCACGGCTGCTGCTTCTACTGATGTTGCTGAAATTGCTGGCCACGTCGCTGTCGCTGGGCTCGGGTGCGTCCGGCGGTGTGTTCTCGCCGGGCCTATTCATCGGGGCGACGGGCGGGGCAGCATTCGGCCATCTGTGCATCGCGCTGGGCCTCGGGTTCGGCATCGACATCCCCACCTTTGCCATGGCCGGCATGGCGGCGATGTTCGCCGGCACCACCGGCGCGGCACTGACCGGCATCATCATGGTCTCGGAGATGACGCGCGACCAGGCCGTGATACTTCCGCTCGTCATCAGCGTGACCATGGCTCATGCCGTGCGCAGACTACTGATGGACGAAAGCATCTACACCATGAAGCTGATCAGCCGCGGCCACATCGTGCCGCAAGGGCTTCAGGCCCCCCTGCTTGCCAGCAAGCCGCTTGAGGCCGTCATGGAAACCAGCTTCGTCGTGGCAAGCGCCAGCGACACCGCCCGCATCGCCGATCGCGTGACCCTGGTGGAGCGCGTGGGCGAGGTGGTACAGGTCATCGACAGCCGCACACCGCCGGGTGAGGGTATAGGCGCGCCTGACGGCACGCCCCACCGCGAGCTGCGTTTCGCCATCGTCGGTCCCGGCGAAAATCTCAGGACGGCTCCGCGCATCCTGCTGGAATCGGATGCCGTAGTGCTGCTCGTTTCGCTTCACCCGACGCGGCAGAACGCATCGGACATCATCGGCTTCGTGACGGCCAAGACGGTTGCAGAGAACCTCAAGGACGGCGAGCAGATCCTGTAGCTGTTGCACAGACAAGAAGCAGCAGGCCGCAGCGGCCGTGGCGAGATTGCGGCCCGGGGCGTTCATTGTTGATGCAGGGGGAGACCGAATGAACTCGCCGCTCTCAATCACCGGCTTCCTCATAGCGGGGATCGCGTTCGGCGCGACCTATCTCATCATCCTGTGGGCCTCGGTCAGGGCAGCCGCGCGCGGCGGCGGGCTGTCGCCGATCGCCATCGGCGCGGTTGCCCGTCTCGTCCTGGTGGTCGCGGTAGGTTATGCCGTTGTCACCCTGCGAGCGGGTGGCTTCGACATGCTGGCTGTGCTGGGCGGCTTCATGGCCGCCAAGTTTGTCGGCGTGGCCATTGCCCGCAAGGGGCTGCGGGCACGCAAGGAAAAAGTCTGATGGAAATCTCCTCCGACAACATCGTCGTTTTCACCGTCGCCGGCATCGCCGTCAACGCCACCATCGTGTGGACCTGGGTGGTGATGGCGCTGCTGGTCGTGGCCTCGATCGCCGCCACCCGTCATCTTAAGACCGATTTCGCCCCCTCGCGCTGGCAGAATTTCCTCGAGGCGCTGATCGGCGAGGCCAGGCGCCAGATCGCCGACGTCAGCCATCATGATCCCGGCCCCTATATGCCATTCGTCGGCACTCTGTTCATCTTCATTGCGGTCTCCAACCTGTTGACCGTGGTGCCCGGCTACGTGCCGCCCACCGCCTCGCTGTCGACCACCAGCGCCCTTGCCTTGTGCGTGCTGGTGGCGGTGCCGCTCTACGGCATCGCCGAGGGCGGCCTGCTGGGTTATCTGAAGAATTACGCCGAGCCGACCATTTTCATGCTGCCGTTCAACATTATCGGCGAGTTCTCGCGCACCATCGCGCTGGCCGTGCGCCTCTACGGCAATGCCATGAGCGGCGTGGTGCTGGCCACCATCCTCATCGCCATCGCGCCGTTCCTGTTTCCCATCGTCCTCACCTTGCTCGGCCTGCTCACCGGCTTCATTCAGGCCTACATCTTCTCCGTTCTCGCCATGGTCTACATTGCCTCGGCGACGCGCGCGCGGCGCGGCAAGGAGACTTCACAGGCACAAAGCGAACCTTCCCCGGCACCCAACCAGAAAGGAACTGCATAATGGAACCCCACGTCGTCATCGCGGCGGTGTCGATCTTCACCGCCGGTCTCACCATCGGCATCGGCGTCCTCGGCCCGTCGCTGGGCGAGGCACGCGCTGCCGCCTATGCACTGGAGGCCATCGCCCGCCAGCCCGACGAGGCCAACACCATCACCCGCACGCTGTTTGTGTCGCTGGCGATGATCGAATCGACCGCTATCTACTGCTTCGTGGTGTCGATGATCCTGATATTCGCCAACCCCTTCTGGAATGCCGTCATGCCCAAGGTCGGAGGCTGATCCCATGCATATCGATTGGGTCACCGTGGCGGCCCAGATCATCAACTTCCTGGTGCTGGTGTGGTTGTTGAAGCGCTTTCTCTACGGCCCCATCACCGCTGCCATGCAGCGCCGCGAGGCCGGCATCAAGGCCCGTCTCAACGAGGCTGCCGGCATGAAGGCCGCAGCCGATGCCCGCGCCGCCGACCTCACCGCCCGGCGCCAGGAACTTGAGGATGGTCGCCAGTCGCTGCTGGCTGCCGCCCGCACCGAGGCCGATGCCTTGCGCCACCAGCTCACCGCCGAGGTCCGCGCCGAGGTCGAGGCCAAACGCAAGGCCTGGCGCGGCGAACTCGACGAGGATAGGGCCGAGTTCCTGGCGAGTATTTCCAGTCAGGCCGCGACCGGCTTTCGTCAACTGGCCGGCGATGCCCTGGCGCAACTGGCTGATGCCGATCTGGCCGACCGTTTCGCCGCCGCCCTGGCGAGGCGTCTCGACACGCTGGCCAAGGCCGATGTCGAGCGGCTGCGAAAGGCGCTGGCCGAGGCTGGCGGCCGCCTCATGGTGGAAGCACCCGCCGAACTTTCGCCCGCTGCCAGGCGCCAGCTCACCGCGGCGATCAAGAAAACCCTGGGGGCCGGCTTGCACATCGGCTATGCCCAGCCCCAACCCGACCTCACCGGCATACGCTTGCGCGCCCATGGTGAGACGGTGGAATGGACGCTGGCCGAATACGTCGAGCGGTATGCCAAGCGGCTTGCCGAAATTTTCCCTGCCGGGGTGGGAGCCAGTCTTGGGTGATACGCTCAAAACCCTCGCCCGCCGTTTCGGGGCCGCCTTTGAAGCCGCCGCGCCGGTCGGTGCCTTTACGCCGCAGGCCACCGAAGTCGGCACCGTGGTCGCCATCGGCGACGGCATCGCCGAGGTGACCGGCCTCAACCATGTGCGCCCGGACGAGCTGATCCGCCTGCCGGATGGACTCTATGGTCTCGCCTCCAGCATCGCCCGTGACCGCGTCGGCGTCATCCTGCTGGGTCACGAGGAGGGCTTGCGCATCGGCGCCGATGCCCTGCGCACCGGTCGGGCCATCGACGTTCCGGTCGGCGACCAGCTTGTCGGCCGTATCGTCGATGCCCTCGGCCGGCCAGTGGACGGTGAAGGCCCGATCGCCACGCGGACCCGTCAGCCCATCGAGCAGCCCGCCCCCGCCATCATCGACCGCGCCCCCGTCACCACTCCCTTGCAGACCGGCATCAAGGCCATCGATGCAACCATTCCCATCGGCCGCGGGCAGCGCGAGCTCATTCTCGGCGACCGCCAGACAGGCAAGACCTCCATCGCGCTGGACGCCATCCTCAACCAGCATTCCAGCAACGTCATCTCGATTTATTGCGCCATCGGCCAGCGCACCTCGGCGGTGGCCGGGGTGATTGCCACGCTGAAGAAGGCCGATGCCCTCAAACGCTCGATCGTGGTCACCGCCTCAGGCGACGAGGCGCCGGGCCTGCAATATGTGGCGCCGTATGCGGCCACCACCATGGCAGAGCATTTCATGGCCCGCGGCCGCGACGTGGTGATCGTCTATGACGACCTCACCCGCCACGCCCGGGCCTATCGCGAGTTGTCGCTGCTGCTGCGCCGCCCACCGGGGCGCGAGGCCTATCCCGGCGACATCTTCTATCTGCATGCCCGGCTGCTGGAGCGCGCCACGCACCTCAAGAGCGAATTGGGCGGCGGCTCCCTCACGGCGCTGCCGATCATCGAGACCCAGGCCCAGAACATCTCCGCCTATATCCCCACCAACCTCATTTCCATCACCGACGGCCAGATCTACGTCTCGCCCGATCTGTTCCGACGCGGCATCATGCCGGCCATCGACATCGGCCTGTCGGTGTCGCGGGTCGGCGGCGATGCCCAGCTTGCCGCCTATCGCAGCGTTGCCGGCGACCTCAAGCTCGCCTATGCGCAATACCAGGAGCTCGAAACTTTCTCGCGCTTCGGCAGCCGGCTCGACCTCGATACGCTGGCGCGTCTGGAACGCGGCCGCCGGGTGCGGGAGATATTGCGTCAGTCCGAGCACAACCTGGTGCCGGCGGCCGAGCAGATCGCTGTTCTCCTGGCCGCCACCAGTGGCCTCTTCGATGCACTGGCCGTGGATCAGGTCGCCGCCGCCGAGGCCGCCATCCGCGCCCGCATTGCCGACCAGCCGGAATGGAAAGAAGCCATCACCGGCGGCGAGGTCCTGTCAGACGATCTCAAGGCCTGGCTGCACGACGCGGCCCGCCAGGCAGTGGCCGGTCTCACGAAGACTGCGGAAAAGGCGGCAAATGACCAGCCTTGAACACCTGCGCCACCGTATCGCCAGCACCCAGGAGCTGGAATCCATCGTACGGGTGATGAAGTCGTTGTCGGCCGCCTCGATCAACCAATACGAGGCCGCCGCCCGCCGCCTCGACAGCTATCGCGAGGTCGTCGATGCGGCGTTGCAGGTGGTGCTATCGGCCAGCGGCATTCCTCCCGATCAGCCGCAAGCCCTGACCCGCCATGCCGTCGTGGTCGTCATGGGCTCCGATCGTGGCCTGTGCGGGCGCTTCAACGAGATCGTCGCCGAGGCCACCCACCGGGTGATCGGCGATCTGGCGACGAGCCACGAAGAGGTGCTGGTGCTGGCGGTGGGCACGCGCGGCGCGGCGCACCTGGAGGCTGACGGGCACCTGCCAGCCAGCATCTTTCCGCAGCCCGGTTCGGCCAGCGGCCTCAGCCAGACGGTGGAGACCGTCCTGCTGCAACTGGACGCCTGGCAGCGCCAGCACGGCCTCGACCGGGCGGTCGTCGTCTACAATGCCGAGACCGAGAGGAAGGGCATCGGCGAAGTTCGCATTGAAACGCTGCTGCCGTTCGATGCTGCCGAGCTTTCCCGGCTGGCCGCCCGGCCGTGGCCGTCGCGCACCTTGCCGGTCTTCGACGGCGAGCCGATGGCGGTGCTGTCAACCTTGCTGCGCGAGCGGCTGTTCATCGCCTTGATGCGGGCAGGCGCTGCTTCGCTGGCCAGCGAACATGCCACCAGACTCGCCGCCATGCAGGCCGCCGACCGCAACATCGCCGACAAGCTCGACGAACTGGAGGGGGATTTCCGCCGCCTCCGCCAGGAGACCATTACCGATGAGATGATGGATATCGTTACGGCTTACAAATCCATGCAGCCCGCACGCAGCGACAACGCGCTCGGGAGTTCGGGCGGTTCGCGTAACGGCGGGAGCCAAGGCTTCGATGATTGCGCGCCCCGGATCGGCGATCCGCCCGATTGAGCGTGCCGCTCGATCGGTCACGGAACGACGACCACCGGCAATGGCGCCAGGCTCACCAGCTTCTGCGAGACACTGCCGATGAGCAATCCCGCGATCCGCCCGTTGCCGCGCTTGCCGACGACAATGGTGTCGGCTCCCTTGTCGCGCGCGATGTCGATGATCGCCTGCGCGGCATCGCCGGTGCGCGATTCGAGGTGGATGACGCCGGCCCCTGCAGCACGCGCACGCTCGCGCGCCTTGCCAAGCGCTTCAGCCGAGGCAGAAGAGACAATCTCCTCAAACCAGGCATGCTGGCTTCGCGTGAAGCTTCTCAATATGTCATCCGGCAAGCCGCCCCCGGCAATGTTCACTATAATGAGTTCGGCCTCCCGGCTCTTGGCCAGTTGGACCGCGTAGTCGATGGCGCGGTTGGCACCTTCCGACCCATCCGTGGCAACCAGGATGCGGTTCATGGTTCACCTCCCATAGCAACTGTGATGACGCGGGCTACCGACCGCCAATCGCCCGACAAGCCCACACCCTGGCGAGGCGTTACCGGTCACGCGCCACAAAATCCTCTATGCGGTCAAACGCGCCGTTGATTGTCTGCTCATCAACGCAATAAGCCATGCGGACATGCCCTTCGCCGGACGGGCCGAACGCCACCCCCGGAGTGACCGCGACGCCAGCCTCTTGCAGCAGCGTGGTGCTGAAGGCGCGCGAGTCGGTTTGCGGACCGATGATCTTGGGGAAGACGTAGTAGGCGCCTTGCGGCGATACGCAATCGAACAGCTGTGGCACGCGTGCGATGCGCTCCATGATCAGCTTGCGCCGCGCATCGAGTGTGGCGCGGAATTCAGGCGGTGGCAACGCGTTATCCTTCATGGCAGCTATTGCCGCCACCTGCGAAACGCGTGGTGCGCAGATCAGCGTGGCGTCATGAACTTTCAGAAGGTGGGTGGCAAGGCCGGGCGGCAGGATCATGTGACCCACCCGCCATCCGCTCATCGCATAGGCCTTGGAATACGTGAAAAGATAAGCAAGGCGGCCTTCGAAACTTGCGATTGATGCCGGATCGCCGTAGCCGGGATTGTCGCCATAAACGAAAGGCGAATAGGGATCGTCGAGGATCACCAGCAGGCCATGGCGCTCGGCGATTTTGCCGAGTGCTTCCAGCGACTGGCGCGAAAAGGCCACACCGGTCGGGTTGTGGGGTGAAACCAGCAGGATCGCCTTGGTTCGAGCGCATACGAGCCCGTCAAGCAGGCCGGGATCGAGCTCCCAGCCGTTTTTCTCGCCCAGCGGGAGATACACAGCCCGTCCACCGCACAGGCCGATCTGCAGGATGTGCGAGGCAAAACACGGATCGGTGACGATGACCTCGTCGCCTGGTGCCAATATCGTCCGCAGCAGGGTTTTCACACCCTCCATGTTGCCGGCGGTTATGACGACCTGCGTGTCGGGGTCGACTTCGGCGCCGCTGCGGGCGGCAAAATCCTTCGCTGCCAGGGCGCGCAGTTCGGCAAGCCCGTTCGGCAATGTGTACTTGCCGATATCGGGGTCGCTCTCCAGTGCCGCGGCGACGGCCTTGCGGATCCGCGCCGGGGTTTGAAATGAGGGCAAACCCCAGCTCAGCGAAAGCGCATCCGGCACACAGGCAGCGCGCATCGCCATGTCCTTTATTGCCGACATGCCAATGGCTGCCACATCAGCGGTAACCCACATTTCACGTCTAATGGCGTCCATGACTTTCATCCCGGGCTACCGATTGAGCGGTGCGTATCCTGGAAGGCCAGATTTCTGCCACAAGCGCGGGCAGCAATCTTGATGTCGGTCGACCAGATCCGGACTATTTTACGCAGATACAGGTCACCGGCGAGAGTTGCGCCAGTTTGTGCGATACGCTGCCGACCATCAGAGCCTTCAGATCCGACAGGCCGCGCGAGCCGGTGACGACGAGATCAATACCTTCGGCCGCAATAACTTCCAGGATCCGACGAACCGGATCGCCATCCTCGATGCGCTTGCTGACCTTGCCGACCCCTTGCTTGTGCGCACTTCTCTCGGCCTCATCGACAACTTGCTCGGCAATGGCCCAGAGCAACTTGCCGGGGAGCGTTGCCTTTTCGGAAGGCATCACGAAATCGGTCGGGAACCGGCCCTCCGCAACAGGCGGGATAGCCTCGGCGAGGGGCTTGCCACCTTCCGCCGAGAGATGTTCAACCTCAGCCATGTGTCGCAGGCTTTCCGGCACTTCCCGGCGTAGCAGAACATGCACCAACACAACCTCGGCACCGTATTTGGCGGCAATGTCGGAACCGAATTCAACGGCCTTTCGCGCGTGACTTGATCCATCCGTGGCGATCAAAACTCTCTTGGTCATCTCTGCTCTCCACATCTCTCCATATTGAATTTATCAGGCAAGCGGACGCGTGGGCTTTGACATACCTCAATCGCGGCCAGGCGCATGTGGCATGTGCCCGGTGCATCAAGCCACCTGTGGGTATTGTTCGATCATGTTGAATCGTTTGACCGGCTTTCCTGACAAGGCTGAGCCGTCGCTGATGCGAAAAAGCTCTCGACGAGCCAAAATACCCCGCAGCGCGCCCGAAAATATCGATTTGGCGGGTGATCAAGCAGCAATTTCGTGCACATGAACATCATGGGCCGAGTGCGCCTTGAGAACTTCGAGCGCCAGCTTTTCCTGTGCCGCATCACGCACATTGACCCACAACAACAGTCCACCGCGCGCCAGTTGCTCCTTGAGCCGCTGCGCATGGTGCTCATGCATCTTGCGGCCGAGCATACCGCCAAGTGCCGCACCACCGCCCGCCGCCACCAGCATCGGCAACACGCCGCCGATCCCAGCGAGGGTCAGGGCGCCGATCGAGGCGAGCCCGATGGGCAGGCCATACTCGGCTTCCAGTCGCGATACCCTGGTGAAAAAGGTCTCGCGCGGCGCCGCTGGATTGTCTTCCATTTCGGCAATGTTCTGGTAGCGATGGCCCAGCTCACGCTCGACGCTCGCTTCATCACCCAGCAGGCTGAACGCGGCACGATCGAAGCCACGGCCTTCGAGCGCCACCACGGCCTTCTCGAGTGTTTCGGCGTCGTCGAAAAGGGCGACAACCTCGCGGATACTCTCGTTCATTTTGTACCACTCCATTTTGCAGCCAGCATAACACACCAGCGCGACGCCAGGCCCCGATGATCACAATTGGAACCCGATACCTTCTGACATGCGAAACACAGGGTCTGTTTGAGCGAAATCAACGAACTTGCAGGCCTGGTGCATCACATTGCGTATATGGGTGCCGCTACGGAAAAGACCTCCAGATGTATGGCCGCGAGTTGAAAGTGCCTGGACGATGAGGGTCCGAGCATGACAATGCTGGTGAGATTGAGCGGGCTTTGCATCGTTGTGATCCTCACAGGCAGCGTCGCGATCGCCGTTGCCCGGACCATCGATCCGCATCGGCTTTACGAACAGCGTTGCAGCGGCTGCCACACCCCGCATGCGGGCAGCTTCGTGCGCCAGAACCTCGTTGAAGACAGGGGCAGGCTCATCGGCCGCAAGACCGGCCGCGAGGTACGCGCATTTCTCGAGGCAGGACATGGCAATCTGACACTGGAAGAAACGAAATCCATGGTTGCGCACCTGACGAACATCCAAAGCGCGAGAGGGCTCTTTCAGGACAAATGCATCATCTGCCATGACAGGGCAGTGGTGCTTGCCCGCACCGAACTCGCTATCGAGGATGGCAGGCTCGTTGGACGTTATTCGAAGCGCGATATCGCGCAGTTCCTCACCAACCATGGACGTCTCAAGAGCGATGAAGTGGCCAGGATGGTCGATGTCCTGAAGCGACATCTCACCACCATGCAAGACGAATGAGCGCTCCCGCGATGGTGCTTCAGGCCGCGGGAGGCGATCCTATTTGGTCGAGAGCCAATAGGCGATCGCCCGTGCGTCGTCCTCTGACAAGGGCGTGACGGCATCCTTCATGGCACCAAACGGGTCGTTGGTTCTGGCCCCCGTCTTGAAGTCGAGGATCTGCTTGAACAGGTATTCGG
>Ga0315540_10000123_pt1 | contig 39999 bp, 34 predicted proteins | sample SalMarSW160110MG_FD_203677 | JGI IMG/M metagenome (GOLD analysis project Ga0315540, IMG submission 203677) | Salt marsh sediment microbial communities from the Plum Island Ecosystem LTER, Massachusetts, United States - Salt Marsh Sediment SW1601-10 ...
CAGACGTAATGCTGGTGGTGCTCGAGGCCGCTGTCGAGATTGGCCCGGATGAGCGCGAGATGCTTGCTCGGCTGCCGGAAGAAGGGGTAAGGATCCTGCTGTTCAACAAGGTCGACCTCGTGCCCGGGGTACCCGCCGGGCGAAGGCCGGGGGCGTCAAACGAGGTTTGGGTCTCCGCCAAGACTGGCGCGGGACTGCAGGAACTGCGTCGGATGCTGCTGGAGGCGGTTGGTTGGAGCGGTGCCGGCGAGTCGACCTTCCTCGCGCGCGAGCGGCACTTGCGCGCGCTCGCCCTCGCGCGGCGGCATTTGGAGGAAGCTGCTCTGCAGCTCGAGCGCTGGGAGTTCTTCGCGGAGGAGTTGCGCCTTGCGCATGGCGCGCTGACGGAAATCACCGGCGCGTTCACGCCCGACGATCTACTTGGGGAGATATTTGCCCGGTTCTGCATCGGAAAATAGCGACGTAGGCGGGTGCTACAATAAAGAGCGACCCCCTGAACAAAATAAAATGCCGGCCCGGGAAAGTCAGGGCCGTTTTGCTTTCTAGGAGACGTCGAGATGACCAATGCCCAGCCAGCTCACGCCGAGGATTTGCGCGCTCCCGATTGGATTCATCACGCGGGACTTCGGAAGTGGGTAGGCGACATGGTGCGTCTGACGAAGCCGGAGCGTGTGGTTTGGTGCGACGGGTCGCAGGCCGAATACGATCGGCTTTGCGGGGAACTCGTCGCCGGTGGTACGTTCATTAGGCTCGATCCGAAGCTGCGTCCAAACAGTTATCTGGCGCGTTCCCACCCTACGGATGTGGCGCGGATGGAGGATCGAACCTTCATCTGCAGTGCGCGCAAAGAGGACGCCGGGCCGACAAATAACTGGGTCGATCCGCAGGAGATGCGCGGCACGATGAATCGGTTGTTCGACGGCTGCATGCGAGGGCGCACGATGTACGTGATGCCCTTCTCCATGGGTCCGATCGGCTCTCACATCGCCCAGATCGGGGTGCAACTGAGCGACTCGGCGTACGTCGTGGTGAATATGCGCATCATGACCAGAATGGGACGCGCGGTGGCGGAGTGGCTCGGCGAGGACGGCGACTTCGTGCCTTGTATGCACTCGGTCGGCGCTCCGCTCGCGCCGGGTGCGAATGATGTGGCCTGGCCGTGCAACGAAAAGGAAAAGTGGATCGTCCATTTTCCGGAGTCGCGCGAGATCTGGTCTTTCGGTTCCGGCTACGGCGGCAATGCGCTGCTGGGAAAGAAGTGTCTCGCGTTGCGTATTGCATCGGTGATGGCGCGCGACGAGGGTTGGCTCGCCGAGCACATGCTGATTCTTGGTGTCGAGTCGCCGCGGGGGGAAAAGTCGTATATATCCGCCGCGTTTCCAAGTGCCTGCGGCAAGACCAATCTCGCGATGCTGATTCCGCCAGCGGCGTTTAAAGGCTGGAAAGTGACGACGATTGGCGAGGACATCGCGTGGATCAAGCCGGGCCATGACGGGCGCTTCTACGCTATCAATCCCGAGGCGGGTTTCTTCGGCGTCGCCCCAGGTACCTCCGAGGCGACGAATCCGAATGCGATGAAAATGCTGCGCGAAAACGTGATCTTTACCAACGTCGCGCTTACCCCGGAAGGCGACGTCTGGTGGGAGGGCATGACCGCGGAGCCACCGGCGCGCCTCGTCGACTGGCAGGGCAAGGACTGGACCCCGAATAGCGGTCGTACGGCCGCGCATCCCAACGCGCGTTTCACCGTGGCCGCCGCGCAGTGTCCATCGATGGATCCGAAATGGGAAGACACGGCCGGGGTACCCATTGCGGCCTTCATCTTCGGGGGCCGGAGATCGAGCACGGTGCCGCTAGTCGTTCAGGCGCCGACCTGGGAAGACGGCGTGTACATGGGCGCGACGCTTGGATCCGAGACGACCGCAGCGATTACCGGCAAGGTCGGTGTAGTGCGCCGCGACCCGATGGCTATGCTCGCCTTTTGCGGTTACAACATGGGAGACTACTTCGCGCACTGGCTGAAGATGGGAAAGGCTGTGCACCATCCTCCCGCGATCTTCCGCGTCAACTGGTTCCGTCGCGATGCGAACGGCAAGTTCATCTGGCCTGGGTTTTCGGAGAACATGCGAGTGCTGGCCTGGATCGTCGAGCGCTGCCACGGGCGCGCCCAAGGCGTCGACACACCGCTTGGGATCATGCCGCGCTTCGAAGACCTAGTCTGGGACGGGTTGGAGAGATTTTCTGCGGGCCGCTATCGGGAAATTGCGGCGGTTGAGCCCGACGCCTGGAAGGAGGAGTTGAGTTCGCACGATAGCCTGCTCGACAAGCTCGGAAGCCATCTGCCGCGCGAACTGGATGCGCGGCGCTCCGCGCTTCACGGTCGGCTGGCTGGGTAGTATCTTATTTAATGCATTGAATTAATTAGATAATCACATCTTCTGGCGGAGGCGCAAGTGGGCGCCCCCCGCCCCGAGGAGGGAGGCAGTGGCGGCGGCGATGAACACTGCCGCTGAACCGACCGTCTGCAGGATTACGCCGCCGGCAGCGAAGCCTAGGCCGATGCCTGCCAGAAGACCGGTCGCAGACCAAGTAAATGCCTCGGTTGAGAAGTCCGAAGACGCGGTCTTGGCGACCAACATGCTTTGCATGGTAAGGGCGGGAGCCATGACGATGCCGCCCAGCAATGCGAAGCCTGCGAAACCCCACACGCCGGCTAGAAACGCCAATGGGAGGATCCCACAGCCCATCAAGGCAAGGGTAAGCGAAAACTGACGCGCGAGCGGCATATGCCAGCTACGGCTCCCGTAAGCGAGGCCGCCAATCGCGCTGCCCACGCTCATCAATCCCAGCAGGACTCCAGCCAGCGCGGGGCTTCCTGCTTCTGCGGCAAATCCGGTGACACCAATTTCGACCAGCCCGAAAGCAACGGAGTAGCAAAGAATGACAGCGAGCAACGAGAGAAATCGTGGCGCCGACAAAGGCCCCCAAAGATTTGACCTCGGGTGCGGATCAACCTTCCACTTTCTCAGTGCTGGCGAGCGCAAGAACAACTGTGCCCCCGTGGCACCGCAGGTCGCGGCGAACAGCACCGCGAGCGAAGGGGATGCGACAGCGACGAAGAAGGCGACCAGCATGGGTCCGACGATGAAGATGGCTTCGATCAGGACCGATTCGAGCGAATACGCAGTTGCGAGCAGGGGGTCGTCGCCGAGGCGCTGCCTGAACAAGGTACGCATGCATACGGTAATGGGAGGGAAGCTCGCGCCGGCCGTTGCCGCAAGCGGCAGCCACGCCCAGGCGGGGGCACTCGATTCGATCAGCGCGACCAGCGCCGCAAGGGAGATCGGGTTCAAGACACTGCATACAAGCAGAATCTTGCGCGGCCCCTGGCGGTCAATCAGCCTGCCGAGAACGGGTGCCAGCGTTGCCAAGCCGGCGATGTAGCAAGCGGTCGCTGCGCCGGCGCGTACGAAGGATCCACTCGAGGACTGAACGAGGAGAAGCACCGCCAATCCGGTGATTCCGACCGGCATGCGTCCGATCAGCGAGGCCAACAGGGCGCCTCTGAGTTCGGGTATGGCAAGCAGAGTTACGTAACGGGTGAGAGAGATCATGGACCGGGCGCGAGGCGGCGGATTCTCGCACACTGGCTCCTGGAGCAAGCTTGTTCCACGTGGAACGTTGAACGCCTTCTGGTTCCACGTGGAACTTCGCTTGCCGCCTAGTTTCGCCGTGCACCTTCGCGTATCATTGCGCCTCGAAAAATTCTCCGGCAATTGAACGTCGCCGGGCCCAGCGCGCCATGTTGTATCCGACCCAGTTTGACGTCATCGTGGTTGGCGGAGGCCACGCCGGGACCGAGGCCGCGCTCGCGGCTGCCCGCATGGGCCGACGTACGCTGCTTCTCACGCATAGCATCGAAACGATCGGCCAAATGTCGTGCAATCCATCGATCGGTGGGATCGGTAAGGGACATTTGGTAAGAGAAATCGACGCCCTGGGTGGCGCCATGGCGCTCGCGACCGATGAGGCCGGAATACAGTTCCGGACGCTGAATTCGTCCAAGGGCCCGGCGGTGCGTGCCACTCGTGCCCAAGCCGACCGGGTGCTGTATCGGGTGGCGATGCGCCGCCGACTTGAAGGCGAGCCAAATCTGACCGTCCTTCAGCAGGCGGTGGACGACATTCTGCTCGTGGACGACCGAGCCGTTGGCGTTGTTACGCAGCTCGGAATTCGATACCAGTGTGGAGCCGTGGTTCTCACCACCGGCACATTCCTATCGGGGTTGATCCATGTCGGCTTGGAGCACTACCAGGCGGGTCGCGCGGGGGACCCCGCATCGCTGACCCTCGCGGCTCGCCTGCGCGAAATGAAGCTTCCCGTTGGACGGCTGAAGACCGGAACGCCACCGCGGTTGGATGGCCGCAGCATCGATTTTTCGGTCATGGTCGAGCAACCCGGAGACTCGCCCGAGCCCGTCTTTTCCTTTCTCGGCAGTCGCGCGATGCATCCCGCGCAGAGGCCCTGTTGGGTAACGCACACCAATGAGCACACGCACGCGATTATTCGGCGCGGGCTCGACCGGTCGCCGATGTTTACCGGGGTGATCCAGGGCGTCGGCCCGCGCTACTGTCCCTCGATCGAAGACAAAATCCACCGCTTCGCCGATAAGTCGAGCCATCAGATCTTCCTCGAGCCCGAGGGGCTGGAGACGCACGAGATCTATCCCAACGGAATCTCGACCAGCCTGCCGTTCGACGTCCAGCTCGAGTTGGTTCGCTCGATCCGGGGCCTCGAGCAGGCGCACATCGTGCGCCCCGGGTACGCGATCGAATACGACTACTTCGATCCTCGAAATTTGAAGGCCTCCCTCGAAACGAAGACCGTTCAAGGGCTCTACTTTGCGGGGCAGATCAACGGCACGACGGGTTACGAGGAAGCGGCCGCGCAGGGACTGCTCGCCGGGGTCAATGCCGGCTTGCAGGTCGCGGGGCGCGCGCCATGGTGTCCGCGACGGAACGAAGCATATCTCGGGGTGCTGGTGGACGATCTGATCACGCGCGGAGTGTCGGAGCCATACCGCATGTTCACCAGCCGGGCCGAGTACCGCCTGATGCTTCGCGAGGACAATGCCGATCTTCGGCTGACCGAAGCTGGCCGTGAGCTCGGTCTCGTGACCGATGAGCGCTGGGATCGGTTTAGCCGCAAGCGCGACGCGATCGCGCGGGAGCGCGACCGGCTGGGATCAACCTGGTTCACGCCGCGCAACCTGCTTGCCGCGGAAGCTGCGCGGGTACTTGGCAAGGGTATCGAACGTGAATACTCACTTACGGAACTTCTCTCGCGTCCTGGGGTTAGTTATCAAGCGCTGATGTCGCTGCCGGACGCCGGCCCCGGGGTCACGCAGCCGGACGTTGCCGAGCAAGTTGAGATTCAGACGAAATACCAGGGTTACATCGATCGCCAGCTCGACGAGGTTGCCCGCAGCGACAGCTACGAAAACTTGCGCCTGCCCGCTGACGTCGACTATTTGCAGGTGAGGGGGCTGTCTACCGAGGCTCGACAAACGCTTGCTAGCCACCGGCCGGAAACGATCGGTCAGGCTTCGCGTATTTCCGGAATTACGCCTGCCGCCATCTCGCTCCTTTTGGTTCATCTGAAGCGAGCTGCAGCTCAGACCCGGCACAAGAAGAGCGCATGACCCCCGAGGTTGCGCTTGACCGCGGGCTGGCAGCGCTGACACTGGGGCTCGCGCCGGGAACCCGTGACAAGCTGCTCGCGTTCGTCGAATTGCTCGCAAAGTGGAACCGGACCTATAACCTGACCGCGATCCGTGATCCGATGAAGATGGTGAGCCACCACCTGCTCGACTCGCTGGCGGTTGTGCCGCATCTGCCGATGCCCGCTGGCGGCGCGCTCGCGGACGTCGGCTCGGGCGGAGGACTGCCCGGAATCCCGCTCGCCATTGCCTGCCCGGAATGGCAAGTGACCTTGAATGACAGCAATCGGAAGAAGACGGCATTCCTGCGCCAGGCCGCAATAGAACTCGGGCTTGCCAATGCGAAGGTCCACTCCGGACGGGTCGAGGACTGGCAGCCCGCAAGACGCTTTGCAGTTGTGATCTCGCGCGGGTTCGCGGAGCTCGCCGACTTCCTTTCCGCATGCGGAAGGCTGGTCGCCCCGGGTGGCGTCCTGGCGGCCATGAAAGGCGTGTATCCGGACGACGAGTTGACGCGAACTCCGGAGGGCACGGCCTGCGACCGGGTCGTGCGCCTCGAGGTGCCATTTCTCGAAGCCGAGCGGCACCTCGTGCTGTGCCGGCCTGCGAGCGCTCGATGACGCGCGTACTTGCGGTTACAAATCAGAAGGGAGGGGTCGGCAAGACCACCACCAGCGTCAACCTCGCCGCCGCCTTTGCGCGCGCCGGCCAGCGCGTGCTGCTGGTCGATCTTGACCCTCAGGGCAATGCGACGATGGGCAGCGGCGTCGAGAAGCGAACCGCACACCGCACCGTGTATCACGTGCTGCTCGGCCTGGCCGACGTGGCTGCAGCGCTTGCGCGCTCGCAAAGCGGCGGCTATGACTTGCTGCCCGCGAACCGCGAGCTTGCCGGCGCGGAGATCGAGCTCGTCGGTCTCGACAACCGCGAAGGGCGTCTACGCGAGGCGCTCGCCGGAGTGGCATCCGAATACGATTTCATCATTATCGATTGCCCTCCGTCCTTGTCGCTCCTGACGATAAACGGGCTCGTTGCGGCTCAGGCGGTGCTGATCCCTATGCAGTGCGAGTACTACGCGCTCGAAGGTTTGTCGGATCTGGTCGGTACGATCAAACGCGTGCGCGCCAACCTCAATCCGAGTCTCGATATCGCCGGTCTCTTGCGAACGATGTACGACCCGCGCAACACGCTCTCGCAGCAGGTCTCGCAGCAGCTCGAGTCGCACTTCGGAGACAAGGTCTATCAGACGATGGTGCCGAGAAATGTCCGGCTGGCGGAAGCGCCGAGCTACGGTGCGCCGGCGGTCGTGTGGGACGACACTTCCAAGGGCGCGCAGGCCTATCTCGCACTTGCGGAGGAGATACTCGCGCGTGGCAGACACGATATCGGCGGCGGCGTACGGACAATGGAAGCCACATGAGCAAACCAAAGGGACTAGGGCGCGGACTGGACGCCCTGTTGGGCGGCGATGAAGCGCCGAGGGAAGCGCTCGCAACGCTGCCCGTGGGCCGGATCCGACCCGGAAAGTACCAGCCGCGAACCCGAATGGATCAGGAGGCCTTGGCCGAGCTCGCTGCCTCGATCAAGTCTCAAGGTCTGATGCAGCCGCTCCTGGTGCGAAGGGTGGAGCGCGACCGCTACGAGTTGATCGCAGGCGAGCGCCGCTGGCGGGCTGCGCAGATGGCCGGGCTGGAAGAAGTGCCGGCCCTGGTGCGCGAAGTGCCGGACGAAGCTGCGCTGGCGATGTCGCTGATCGAAAACATCCAGCGCGAAAACCTCAATCCGATGGAAGAAGCCGCCGGACTGCAGCGCCTCATCGACGAATTCAAAATGACGCACGAACAAGCCGCCGACGCGGTCGGTCGCTCGCGCAGCGCCACCACCAACCTGTTGCGCCTGCTTCGGTTGCCCAAGCCGGTGCAGGCGATGGTTATGGAGGGGGTGCTGGAAATGGGCCATGCGCGCGCCCTGCTTGCGCTCGACGGCGTGCGTCAGATCGAGGCCGCCAATCGCGTCGCAGGTCGCGGGCTTTCGGTGCGGGAGACCGAAGCCCTGGTGGCGCAGCAGCTGCGTGGCGGCGGCCCGGGCAAGAAGCGCAAGGCGGATCGCGACCTGCTCAGGCTGGAGCAGGAGGCCTCCGAACGTCTCGGCACCACTGTGGAAATTCGGCCGGGCAAGAAGGCCAGCGGCAAAGTCGTCGTGCACTACTCAGGGCTTGACCATCTCGACGCCCTATTGCGGAAGCTGCGCTGAATCGGCCGGACGGCCGAGTGTTGCGGCGCACCACGTTGACCAGACACCCCTTCGATCGCTATACTCCGCAGGCTTTGCCGGGGGCGGGGAAAACGAACGCCATGCTTCGCTTCCTAGGCAAGCCGATCCGCACCGTCTTGCGATGGCAGCTCATCGCGACCGTGGTGCTGACGGCGGTCGCGGCGGTCGCGGCCGGCCCTGACGGCGCGCTGTCCGCTGCCTTGGGCGGACTGATAAGCATCAGTGCCGGGCTGGTATCGGCAGCGGTGGCATCGTTGGGTAAGGCTGAGTCGGCAGGGGGGGTCCTGCTCGGCGCCTTGAGGGCCGAAGGCATCAAAATCGGACTCATGGTGATCCTGTTGTGGCTGGTACTAGCGACATACAGGGATGTCGTACTGCTCGCCTTACTCGGGTCGTTTGTGGTGACCATGCTGATCTTCACCATGGCGTTTATCGTGCGCGAGCATTAAGGCGCTCTGAGTAGAAAGTCGAATACGGTTTAGCGATGTCCGCCGGCACAGAACTCACACCGACCGAATACATCAGCCATCACCTGACGTTCCTCGCCAAGCCGTTCGGCGAAGGCGGCGAAGGTGGCTTCTGGACTCTTCACGTCGACTCGCTCGTCACCGCCGTGATCCTCGGGGTGATCGGAGTGGGGTTCTTCTGGTGGATCGTGCGCGGCGCCACCTCGGGCGTGCCGAACAAGCGCCAGGCGATGGTCGAGCTGGCGTTCGAGTTCGTCGACGAGCAGGTCAAGGGGATCTTCACCCACGGCGACCGCAGCAAGTTCGTCGCCCCGGCGGCCCTCACCGTATTCGTGTGGGTGCTGCTGATGAACGCCATGGACTGGCTGCCCGTTGATTTCATTTCGAAGGGCATGGGCGCGCTCGGCTTTCCCGAATGGCGCCCCGTTCCGACCGCCGACGTGAACACGACCTTCGCGCTCGCGCTTTCGGTCTGGGTGCTCATGATCTACTTCGCGATCAAGTCGAAAGGCCTGGGCGGCTGGATCCACGAGCTGTTCTGCGCCCCGTTCGGCTCCAATCCGCTGCTGTGGCTGCCGAATATATTGTTCAACATCGTGGAATATGTATCCAAGCCGCTGTCGCACTCGCTGCGCCTGTTCGGCAACATGTTCGCCGGCGAAATCATCTTCATCTTGCTCTGGGTATGGGGCTCGACCGGGCTTACCGGCGCCGCGGCGGGTACCGTCCTCGGACTGGGCTGGGCGATCTTCCACATCCTGATCGTCGTGATTCAGGCCTTCATCTTCATGATGCTCACCGTGGCGTACATCTCGATGGCGCACGAGCATCACTGATTTCAGTACTCAACCGTCTTTTCGCTCTGGAAAGGGAATCAAAATGGAACTTCTTCAAATGAAAGCGATGATCCAGGCCTACACCGGAATCGGCATCGGCCTCATGATCGGCCTCGGCGCCGCCGGCGCGTGTATCGGTATCGGGATCATGTGCAGCCGCTTCCTCGAAGCCGCCGCGCGCCAGCCCGAACTGACCGCCTCCCTGCAGGCCAAGGTCTTCCTGCTGCTGGGCCTGATCGACGCTTCGTTCATCATCGGGGTCGGCCTCGCGATGCTGTTCGCGTTCGGCAACCCCCTGCTTGCCGTCATCAAGTAGCGGTTGCAGTCGGTCATTACCGGGAAGTAGGGGGCAGGCATGAACATCAATCTGACGCTGTTTACGCAGGCTGCCGCCTTTGCGCTGTTTATCTGGTTCACGGTCAAGTTCGTCTGGCCGCCGTTGCTGCGCGCGATCGAGAACCGGCAAAAGCAGATCGCCGACGGCCTCGCGGCGGGCGAACAGGGCAGGAAGTCGCTCGAAATCTCTAGCCGGGAAGCCGAGCAGGTGGTGCAGAAGGCTCGCGAACGCGCGGCGGAAATCGTCTCGCAGGCGGAAAAGCGCGGCACCCAAATGGTCGAGGAGGCACGCGCCAACGCGCGCCTGGAGGGCGACCGCGAAGTGGCCGCCGCCAAGGCCGAGATCGACCAGGAAATTACCCGCGCACGCGAGCAGCTGCGCGACCAGGTCGCCCAGCTGGCGGTGGCCGGCGCGGAAAAGATTCTGCGCCGCGAAGTCGACGCCAGGGCGCACGCTCAACTGCTCGATTCGATCAAGGCGCAGCTTTAGCCGAACATGGCCGAGCCGATCACCATAGCGCGACCCTACGCCGAGGCCGTTTTCCGGCTCGCCGACGACGCAGGAAAGCTTGCCGACTGGTCGGCGATGCTCGCGCTGCTGGCGCAGGTGTCCGACGATGAGCGCGTGCGCACCGCAATGAGCGATCCAAATCTCCCCGCGGCGAAGGTGGCCGGACTGTTCATTTCGGTCCTCACCGGCCGGTTAACGGCAGAATGCGAGAACTTCGTGCGCGTGCTGGCAGACAACCACCGGCTCGCGCTGCTAGGCGAAATCCGCGCGCAGTACGAAGCGCTGAAGAACGAGCGCGAAGGCACGGTTGAGGCGGATATCCAGTCGGCATTCGAGCTCGACGCCGCGCAGCTGGCGGACCTCACCGCGCGGCTGGAAAGGCACACCGGGCGCAAGGTCCGCGCGCATGTGAGTGTCGACAAGGAGCTGATCGGCGGTGTGCGGGTAGCGATTGGCGACCAGGTGATCGACGCTTCGGTTCGCGCGCAGCTTGCCGCACTGCAGAGCGCACTCAAGGCTTAAAACCAAGGAATCCATCCTTATGCAACTCAACCCGTCCGAGATTTCGGAACTGATAAAGAGCCGCATCCAGAACCTCGATGCCGGCGCGGAGAAGCGCACCCAGGGCACCGTCGTGTCGGTCACGGACGGCATCGTGCGCGTACATGGCCTGTCCGACGTGATGCAGGGTGAGATGCTGGAGTTCCCGCAGAACACCTTCGGCCTGGCGCTCAACCTCGAGCGCGACTCTGTCGGCGCGGTGATTCTGGGCGAGTACGAGCATATCTCGGAGGGCGACACGGTAAAGTGCACCGGGCGCATTCTCGAGGTGCCGATCGGGCCCGAACTGCTCGGGCGCGTGGTCAACTCGCTTGGGCAGCCGATCGACGGCAAGGGCGCGATCGATGCGAAGGAGCGCGACGTCATCGAAAAAGTTGCGCCGGGCGTCATCTGGAGGAAGTCCGTCTCGCAGCCGGTGCAGACCGGCCTGAAATCAATCGATGCCATGGTGCCGGTCGGGCGCGGCCAGCGCGAGCTGATCATCGGCGACCGCCAGACCGGCAAGACCGCGGTTGCGGTCGACACGATCATCAACCAGAAGGGCAAGGACCTGTTCTGCGTCTACGTCGCGATCGGCCAGAAGGCGTCGACCATCGCCAACGTGGTGCGCAAACTGGAAGAGCACGGCGCGATGGAATACACCATCGTGGTCGCCGCGTCCGCTTCCGAGTCCGCCGCGATGCAGTACATCGCTCCGTATTCTGGCTGCACCATGGGCGAGTACTTCCGCGACCGCGGCCAGGACGCACTGATCATTTACGATGACTTGACCAAGCAAGCCTGGGCCTACCGGCAGATCTCGCTTCTTCTGCGCCGCCCGCCGGGGCGCGAGGCATACCCGGGCGACGTGTTCTATCTGCACAGTCGACTGCTCGAGCGCGCGGCGCGCGTCAACGAGGCGTGGGTCGAGCGCTTCACCGACGGCAAGGTGAAGGGCAAGACCGGCTCGCTTACCGCTTTACCGATCATCGAGACGCAAGCCGGTGACGTCACCGCGTTCGTGCCAACCAACGTGATTTCGATCACCGATGGCCAGATCTTCCTCGAGACCGACCTGTTCAACGCCGGTATCCGTCCGGCGATCAACGCAGGGGTTTCTGTGTCGCGGGTGGGCGGCGCGGCGCAGACCAAGATCATGAAGCGGCGCGACACGGGCGGCGGCGTGCGCCTGGCGCTGGCGCAGTACCGCGAACTGGCGGCGTTCGCGCAGTTCGCGTCCGACCTCGACGAGGCGACCCGCAAGCAGCTCGAGCGCGGCCGCATGGTGACCGAGCTGATGAAGCAGCCGCAGTACATGCCGCAGCAGGTGTGGGAGATGGCGTTGACGCTGTTCTCGGTCAACAACGGCTACTTCGACGACATCGAGGTCAAGAAAGCCATCTCGGCCGAGAAGTCGATGCGCGACTACGTGAAGGAGAAGTACGCCGATCTGATCGGTCGCATGGAGGGCAAGAAGGACCTTACGGCGGACGACGAAAAGGCGCTCAAGGGCGCGATCGAAGACTGGAAAAAGAGCGGCTCGTTCTAGGCTGAGCCAGCGCCATGCCAGGCACCAAAGAGATCCGCAACAAGATCAAGAGTGTGCAGAACACTCGCAAGATCACCAAGGCGATGGAAATGGTCGCCGCGTCCAAGATGCGCAAGGCGCAGGAGCGCATGCGCGCGACGCGACCCTACGGCGAGAAAATCCGCACCGTGGCCGCGCACATCAGCCACGCCAACCCGGAGTACCGCCATCCGTTCGTGGTCTCGCGCGATTCGGTCAAGCGCGTCGGGCTCATCGTGATCACTACCGACAAGGGCCTGTGCGGAGGCTTGAACACGAACGTGCTGCGCATGACGCTCGGCCAGTACAAGGAATGGCAGGCGCAGGACGAGGAGATCGAGGTCTGCTGCTTCGGCAACAAAGGCCTGGGCTTCATGCAGCGCCTCGGCGCCAACATCGTTTCCCAGGTGGTCCAGCTAGGCGACCGGCCCCAGCTCGACAAACTGATCGGAGCGGTGAAGGTGATGCTCGATGGTTATATCGAAGACCGCTTCGACCGTCTGATGCTGGTCTATACGCGTTTCATCAATACCATGAAGCAGGAACCGGTGATCGAGCAGCTGCTGCCGCTTTCGGGGGAGCGCCTGGGCGCGCCAGAGGGCAGCTGGGACTACCTTTATGAGCCGGAAGCCAAGGCCGTGCTCGACCAAGTGCTGACGCGCTACGTAGAAACGATCATCTTCCAGGCGGTAGCGGAGAACATGGCTTCGGAGCAGTCGGCGCGGATGGTGGCGATGAAGGCGGCCTCCGACAATGCCGGCACCCTGATCGACGAACTGACGCTGATCTACAACAAGAATCGACAGGCCGCGATCACCAAGGAACTCTCGGAAATCGTCGGCGGCGCCGCCGCCGTGTAACGGAATAAACGTCTAGGAAAACGTCATGGCACAAGCAGAAGGCAGCATCGTCCAGTGCATCGGCGCGGTGGTCGACATCGAGTTCCCGCGCGAATCGATGCCAGGCATCTACGAGGCGCTGGTTCTGGTGGACACGGGTGAGGCAGGGCTCGCGGAAAAGGGGCTCACCTTCGAAGTTGAGCAGCAGCTCGGCGACGGAGTGGTGCGCTGTATCGCCATGGGCTCGGGCGACGGCCTGCGCCGCGGAATGAAGGTGAAGAGCACCGGCATCCCGATCTCGGTGCCGGTGGGCCTGGGCACGCTGGGGCGCATCATGGACGTGCTCGGCCGGCCGATCGACGAAGCCGGACCTATCAAGACCGACGAGCGCCGCTCGATCCATCAGCAGGCACCCAAGTTCGACGAGCTTTCTCCTTCGGTCGAGCTGCTGGAGACCGGCATCAAGGTGATCGACCTCATCTGCCCGTTCGCCAAAGGCGGCAAGATCGGGCTGTTCGGCGGCGCCGGGGTCGGCAAGACGGTCAACATGCTCGAACTGATCAACAACATCGCAACGCAGCACTCGGGCCTGTCGGTCTTCGCAGGTGTCGGCGAGCGCACCCGCGAGGGCAACGACTTCTACCATGAGATGGCCGAAGCGGGTGTGATCAAGCTGGATAACATCTCGGAGTCCAAGGTGGCGATGGTGTTCGGGCAAATGAACGAGCCGCCGGGCAACCGCCTGCGCGTCGCGCTCACCGGCCTCACGATGGCCGAGAGCTTCCGCGACGAGGGGCGCGACATTCTTTTCTTCGTCGACAACATCTACCGCTTCACGCTCGCCGGAACCGAGGTCTCGGCGCTTCTGGGACGCATGCCTTCGGCGGTGGGCTACCAGCCGACGCTGGCGGAGGAGATGGGACGGCTGCAGGAGCGCATTACCTCCACAAAGACAGGCTCGATCACCTCGATCCAGGCAGTCTATGTGCCGGCGGACGACCTGACCGATCCCTCGCCAGCGACCACTTTCGGCCACCTCGACGCGACGGTGGTGCTGTCGCGCGACATCGCGTCGCTCGGCATCTATCCGGCGGTGGATCCGCTCGACTCGACCTCGCGCCAGGTCGACCCGAACACCATCGGCGAGGAGCACTACAACACCACGCGCGCGGTGCAGGCAACGCTGCAGCGCTACAAGGAGTTGCGCGACATCATCGCGATTCTCGGCATGGACGAGCTCTCGCCGGAAGACAAGCTGGCGGTGGCGCGCGCGCGCAAGATTCAGCGCTTCCTGTCGCAACCCTTTACCGTGGCGCAGAACTTCACCGGCACGCCGGGCAAGTATGTGACGCTCAAGGACACGATCAAGGGCTTCAACATGATCGTCAATGGCGAGTGCGACAGCCTCCCGGAGCAGGCCTTCTACATGGTCGGCCCGATCGAGGAAGCGTTCGAGAAGGCGAAGACCCTACAGTAAGGCGCGCTCATGGCCAACACCATCCACGTCGACGTGGTCAGCGCAGAGGAGTCGATCTTCTCCGGCGAGGCGGAGTTCGTCGTCCTGCCGGGCGAGGTCGGCGAGTTGGGCATCTATCCCCAGCACACGCCGCTGATTACGCGCATCCGGCCGGGCGCGGTGCGTATCACGCCCGCCGGCGGTGGCGAGGAACACCTGATCTTCGTCGCCGGCGGCATCCTGGAGGTGCAGCCCAAGGTGATTACGGTGCTGGCCGACACCGCGATTCGTGGCACCGACCTGGACGAAGCGAAGGCCAACGAGGCGCTGAAGAAGGCCGAGGATGCGCGCGCCAAAGCACAGGACAAGCAGGAAATCGCCGCGGTCGAGAGCGAACTCGCGATGCTCGCAGCACAGCTCGCCGCGATTAGAAGGCTGCGCAAGCGCTAGCGCAGGCCGGATCCACCGAAGTTCCGCTTGATCTGCGTCAATAGCGTGCGTGCGGGCCGGCGCAGCATTCCAGGCAGGGAAAAGACGGAGGATTCCAGCATGGCCGCCCACTTGGGACCCGGCGCGGGCGCTAGCCGCTCGCCTTCAGGGCTCTATCTACTGCGTGACCCGCTGCTGAACAAGGGCACCGCATTCAGCGATGCCGAGCGCGACGCCTTGGGTCTGCGTGGACTGCTCCCCCCTGCCGTGATCACTCCCGAGCAGCAGGTGGCGCGGGTGCTCGACAGCCTGCGCCGGCTGCCGACCGATCTCGACAAGTTCATCAGCCTCAACGCGCTGCACGACCGAAACGAAACCCTGTTCTTCCGCGTGGTCATGGACCATCCGGACGAAATGATGCCGCTTATCTACACCCCTACCGTCGGGCTCGCGTGCCAGCGTTTCGCGCACATCTTCCAGCGACCCCGCGGCATTTGGGTCTCGGCCGCCGACCGCGGCCGTGTCGCCGCGGTGTTGCGCAACTGGCCGACGCGCGACGTCAAGATCATGGTCGTCACGGACGGCGAGCGCATCCTGGGGCTCGGCGACCTCGGCGCCAACGGCATGGGCATCCCGGTGGGCAAGCTCTCGCTCTATACGGCCTGCGCGGGTATCCATCCAGCGACCACTCTTCCGGTGATGCTCGATGTCGGCACCAACAATGCGGCCTTCCTGCAGGATCCGCTCTACATCGGCCTCAAGCAGCCCCGGCTGCGCGGCGCGGAGTACGACGCGCTGATCGAGGAGTTCATTTCCGCTGCGCAGGAGGTGTTTCCAGGCGTGATCATCCAGTTCGAGGACTTCGCGAACCTGAACGCGTTCCGCGTGTTGCACAAATACCGCGACCGGGTGTGCTGCTTTAACGATGACATTCAGGGCACGGCGAGCGTCGCGCTGGCCGGGCTCTACTCCGCGTTGCGCGTCACCCGCAGCACGCTTGCGGCACAGCGACTGCTTTTCCTCGGCGCAGGTGAGGCGGCTACCGGCATCTGCGACCTGGTGGTGGCGGCGATGGTGGGAGAAGGCATGTCCGCGGCCGAAGCGCGCAAGCGCTGCTGGCTGGTGGATTCCAGAGGCCTGGTGGTGAGATCCCGCACCGACCTTGGCGAGCACAAGAGGCCGTACGCACACGAGCACCCGCAGGCGCCGGACTTCCTTTCCGCAATGAAGGCCATCAAGCCCACCGCGATCATCGGCGTTGCCGCCGTGGGCAAATCGTTCACGCGCGAGGTACTGGAAGAAATAGCACGCCTAAACGAGCGGCCGATCGTGTTCGCACTGTCCAACCCGACTTCGCAAGCTGAATGCACCGCGCAGGAGGCCTACCTCTGGACCGCCGGACGAGCGCTGTTCGCCTGCGGCAGCCCCTTCGACCCGGTCACCTTCGAGGGCAGGACCCATGTCCCGCGCCAGGGCAACAACTCTTATATCTTCCCGGGCGTAGGCCTGGGCCTGATCGCATGCGGCTCGCGCCGCGCGACCGACGAGATGTTTCTCGCCGCGGCGCGCGCGCTGGCCGATCTCGTCACAGAACAGGACCTGGTGCAGGGCAGCCTGTATCCGCCGCTGGCGCGGGTGCGTGAGATCTCGGCTCGTATCGCAGCGGCGGTGGCCGAGGTGGCGTTCGACAGAGGGCTGGCGGGCGTGCCACGGTCGCAGGATCTGCTCTCGTTCGTAAGTTCGAAGATGTACGAGCCTGCCTACCGCAGCTGCGTCTAGCCGTCTCGAATCCTGGCGGATACGCCAGTGCGCGGACAGGGAGCGTCAGGTCACGATTTTGTTATCCTCGGGGGTGAGGGCATTAACCCGCGCGCAATCGACTAGCGCGGTGCGGGGCACAAATGCGACCGGTCATGCCGCGTCCCGGCCTTCGTGTTTTCACTCTATGAAAGGTATGCGATGACGCGCCCTGCGGGCGGCGAACTGTCCGATTGGTCACTTGAATCCGAAACCGCCGATCGCCTGCGCGCGCTGGTGCGCCGCCGCAAGCTGGGGCGCGTGTGGTTTAGCGAACACTCGCCGAGCCGCCTGATCGCGCTAGCGGTTCTCGTCGGCATCGCGGGCGGGCTCGGCGCCGTCCTCTTCCGCGACCTGATCGGCCTAGTTCACAACGTGATGTTCCTTGGGGAGTGGTCGCTCACTTACGACGCTAACATACACACTGCGCCGTCACCCTGGGGGGCGTGGATTATCGCGGTGCCCGTGCTCGGCGCACTGGTGGTGGCGTTCATCGTCAAGAATTTCGCGCCCGAGGCGAAGGGTCACGGGGTGCCGGAAGTGGTCGACGCGATCTACTACAGCGGCGGCATCATCCGGCCGGTCGTTACCTTGATCAAGGCGCTCGCCTCCGGGATCTCGATCGGCACCGGTGGCTCGGTTGGCCGCGAAGGCCCGATCATCCAGATCGCCGCGGCTTTCGGCTCGACCGTCGCGCGCCTGACACGGCTGCCCGAGTGGCAGCGGATCACGCTCGTGGCCTGCGGCGGCGCGGCGGGCATCGCCGCAACCTTCAACACGCCAATCGGCGGCTTGCTGTTCGCAATCGAGATCATCCTGCCTGAAATCAGCGCGCGCACCGTGATTCCGGTGGCACTTTCCGCGGGCGCCGCGACCATCGTCGGCCGCGCGTTCTTCGGAGATTACCCGGCGTTCGACATCCCCGCGCTGACCCTGCCCGCGTCCTACCACCTGTCGCTCGGGCCGATCGCCGCCTACGTGATGCTCGGCGTCTTGTTCGGCATCATGTCCTTCGTTTACATCCGTTCCATCTACGCCTTCGAGGACAAGTTCGAGACGCTGCCGGGCGGCTACTACGGCCAGCACGTGCTCGGCATGGCGATGGTGGGCGTGATCTTCTACCTGTGCCAGCGCTACCTTGGGCACTACTACGTGGCGGGTATCGGTTACGCCACGGTACAGGACACCCTTACCCACGTGCTCACCGGCGCCGAGATTCTGCTTCTGCTGTGCTTTCTCAAGCTGCTCGCAACTTGTCTTACGCTCGGTTCGGGCGGTTCGGGCGGTATCTTCTCGCCGTCGCTTTTCATGGGCGCGACCTTCGGCGCCGCGTTCGCGCTGCTCGCCAACCAGTTCGTGCCCGGACTGCACCTTGATGTGGCGGGCACCGCGGTGATCGGCATGGCCTCGCTCGTGGGTGCGGCGACCGGGGCGGTCGTCACTGCGATAGTGATGATCTTCGAAATGACGCGCGATTACAACGTCATCGTGCCGCTCATGATTACCGTGTCGATCGCGTACGGCGCGCGCCGGCTGCTTATGACCGACAGCATCTACACCATGAAGTTGACGCGTCGCGGCCACCTCATTCCAGACGCGTTCCATACCAACCTGTACATGCTACGCTCGGTGGCAGACTTCATCCGCACCCCGATGCAGATTTGCGATGCGGACCTGCCGGTGACGACCCTGTTCGAGGGCTTGCAGCGGCAGACCTTCGTGCCGCATGTCCTGGTAACCCGCGACGGGAAGGTCCAAGGCGTGCTCTCCTCGCGCCGGATCGTGCACATGCTGAGGCGCGGCAGCCGCGCAGGGACGGTCGGCGAGCACGCGCGCCCGCACTACGCAGTGGTGAACGCACAAGATTTGATATTCGACGTACTCGCCCGCCTGCGGGAAAGCGGCGGTGATATCGCGCTGCTCACCCGCGAGGGCAAGCTGGACAGCGCAGACGACGTCACCGGGATCGTGACCTGGAACGACATTCTGCTGCACGGAAACATTCCGCTGCCGCTGCGCCGTCGCCGGCGTCCGGAGTCGCAGCGCGCAAGCTAGGGCCGACTCCCGCAGCGCAGGTTTGACCTGGGTCAAGCGCGCGGCCCCGCATGGCTCAGAATGCCGAATGTGGACAAAGGCGAGCGCATGTCGGCAGTCACCTACGCGGTCCGCCTGCGCGTGGTGTCGAAGTATTTCGGCCAGCTTGCGCTGCTGCAGGCGCTGCTGTCGTTCGCGCCACTCGCCGCTTCGCTGTATTTCCGCGAGTACCACCTGAGCCTGAGCTACCTGGCGGTGAGCGCGCTGCTGGCCGCCGTCGGCCTGCCGCTTGCGCGACTGCCCGAGCCGTCGCGCGTGCTGCCGAGCGAGGCGCTGGTGATCACCGCGCTCGCCTTCATTGCCACGCCGCTGGTCATGACCATCCCGTTCACGGATGCCGGTCTCCCCTTCGGCGACGCGCTGTTCGAAGCCGTGTCGGCGATCACCACCACGGGTCTTTCGACCCTCGCCACGGTAGAGCACCTGCCGCAAACCTTTCTCTTCACGCGCGCATGGATGCAGTGGTACGGAGGGCTGGGAATCGTGGTGCTGTCGCTCGCGCTTCTCGCGGGCCAGGGCGGCGTCGCACGCCGACTCATCGAACCCGAGACCGCGGGCGAGGGCCTGGCGAGCACGGTGCGCTCGCATGCGCAGCGTGTGCTCCTCGTGTACCTCGTGCTCACAGCCTTGGGCATCGTCGCGGTGTGGGTCGCGGGGGCACACTCAGCCGCGGGCGTCGACCACGTGCTCGCCGCGGTATCCACGGGAGGCTTCTCGAGTTTCGACACAAGCCTGGCGGGATTCGCCTCCGGCAAGGTGACAGCGGTGATCATGACGCTTTCGGTGTGCGGTGCGATCGGGTTGCCGCTCTATTACCGCGCCTGGTCTGCCGGCCCGGGGGCGCTGTGGCGCAACCCGGAGTTGCGTGCTCTCGCGTTCGCGTTGATGCTGGTCGTTGCGGTGCTGACGGTGCTCATGGTCCTCGGCGAGCGGGTCGCCTGGCCGCAGGCGCTGCGCCGCGCGGCGGTGCTGGGCGTGTCGGCGCAGACCACAACCGGCTTCAGCGACTCGCCGATATCCTCACTGGGGAACGCATCGCTGCTCGTGCTGATCGTCGCGATGATGGTCGGTGGTTGCGTCGGCTCGACCGCAGGCGGGGTCAAGCTGCTGCGTGTGCTGTTCCTGCTGCGCGCGGCGCACGTCGCGATTCGCCGCACGGGCGCGACGAGTCACGCGGTGATTGAGCCGATGCTCGAAGGCAGGCGCATCGAGGACGCGGACCTCGGGCGCGCGCTGCTCTTGATGGCGTTGTATTGCGCGGTGGTGTTGCTGTCGTGGTTCACGTTCCTCGCGTATGGCCACGCGCCGATGCATTCGCTGTTCGAGGTGGCGTCGGCGACCGCAACGGTGGGGCTTTCCACCGGACTTACCAGCCCGACGCTTGAACCATCGCTGAAGGCCGTACTCGGACTTGATATGCTGCTCGGGCGGCTGGAGATCGTGGCGCTGCTGGTGACGCTGTATCCGGGAACCTGGATCGGGAACAGGGACGAATCCTTATGAGAGTGGTATTCATCGGCGCGAGCTCGCTGGCGGTGTTGACGGCCAAGCTGATGCGCGAGCGGGGAGATGAGGTGGTCATTATCGAGCATGACAAAGACCACATAGACGCCCTCACCGAGGAGCTCGATTGCGGCTTCCTGCACGGCGACGGAAGCAAACCGGCGATCCTGCGCGAGGCTGATCCGAATGGCACGGACGTCCTGTTCGCGCTGACCGATAACGATCAAGCGAACATCCTCGCCAGCCTGGTGGGGCGCTCGCTTGGCTTCAAACGCGTGGTCACTAAGATCCAGGACGCCGAGCTCGAGCACATTTGCAAGGAGCTGGGGCTCGAGGACATCATCGTTCCCTCGCGCACGATAGGGCGCTTTCTCGCCGAGCGGTACGGGACCAAGGAAAAATGAATCCGGGCGTGATAGCAGAGGTGAATGGCGTGGGGCAGAATATGGCCTGTCAGAGGTCATACCTATAAGCGAGAGTGGCGACGTGAACTACGAATTCGATCAGTTCATCAAGGATGTCCGCACAACGTTGCGGCGCGGAAGCGGTCCCGCCGAGCTGGAAGACGTTCGCCAACGGCTTGCGACGCTGCTTACGAACAGCAGCTTCGTCCAGCGGACCTGCGGCCCCGCTGCTACGGGCGGGCTGCATCGCCTCCATGTCGACGGCGAGCTCGGGTTCGAGGTGCTGGCGCACGTCAACGAGAAGGCGCGCAAGTCGCCGCCTCACGATCATGGCGCATCGTGGGCGATCTACGGCCAGGCGATCGGCTACACCGACATGTCGGAATACCGCCGCGTGGACGACGGCAGCAATTCAGAACAAGCCAAGCTGGAGCGGACGCGGCAGTACAGGCTCAACCCGGGGGAAGTGGGGGTGTTCGCCGGCAGCGCGATCCACGCGATCGACTATCCGGACAAGTCGCGCTTCATTCGCGTGACCGGAACGAACCTCGATGCGATCGAACGAGTGGCTTACGACGAACAGACCGGCCACATCAAGCGAATGGGCGCGCAGCGAGCGACCTGATGAGCGACGCTTTCGGCATCCTCTCGTATGGCGCCTACCTTCCAAGGCGCCGTCTGCAGCGCAAGGTCATCGCGACGGCGAACAGCTGGTTCAACCCCGGCTTGCGCGGACTGGCCAAAGGCGAGCGCGCGATGGCCAACTGGGACGAGGACGCAGTCACCATGGCGGTCGAGGCGGCGCGCGACTGCCTGAGCGGCGTGCGCCCGGCCGTGATCGGGCAGCTGATGCTCGCCTCGACCACGCACCCCTACGACGACCGGCAGAACGCCGGCATCGTGGCAACCGCGCTGCACCTCGGCTCCGCCCTGCGCGTGCTCGATGTCACCGGCAGCCTGCGCGCGGGCACCTCGGCGCTCGGCACGGCGCTCGCGGCGGGCGGCAGCGCGCTGGTGGCCGCAGGCGAGCACCGCCTCGCCAAGGCCGCGAGTCCGCAGGAGATGCACTACGGCGACGGCGCCGCGGCGCTGCTGGTCGGTCGCGGCGAGCCGATTGCGCACCTGGTCGCGGCGCACAGCGAAACGGTCGACTTCGTGCATCAGTATCGCGGCCACGACCGCGCCCACGATTACGCCTGGGAAGAGCGCTGGATCCGCGACGAGGGCTACATGAAGATCGTCCCCGCCGCGCTCACTGCGCTGTTCGAGGCCTCGGGAACCCCAGCCTCGTCGGTGACGCACTTCTGCATGCCGTGCACGCTGCCGCGCGTGACGGCCGGGCTCGCGAAGCGGGTCGGGCTGGCCGAGACCGCGCTGCGCGACAATCTTGCGGCGGTTTGCGGCGACACGGGCGCTGCGCACCCGCTGCTGATGCTGGCGCACGCACTGCAAGATGCCAAGCCCGGCGACCGCATTCTGATCGCCGCCTTCGGCCAGGGCTGCGATGCGCTGCTGTTCGAGGTCACCGATGCCATCGCCAAGCTGCCTCCGCGGGCAGGGGTGAAGGGCGCGCTCGCACGCCGCAAGGAGGAGTCGAACTACGAGCGCTTCCTCGCCTTCAACGACCACATCACGCTCGAACGGGGCATGCGAGCGGAAACCGACCACGCCACGCCGTTGTCTACCCTGTACCGCAACCGCGACATGGTCACGGCCCTGGTCGGCGGGCGCTGCCGCAACTGCGGCACGCTGCAGTTCCCGCGCGGGCGCTACTGCGTCAACCCGAAATGCAACGCGCTCGACTCGCAGGACGATCAGCCGTTCTCCGATTTGAGCGCAAAGGTGATGTCGTACACCGCCGATGTGCTGACTTACAGCGCCGATCCGCCCGCGTACTACGGCATGGTCCAGTTCGACGACGGCGGGCGCATGATGGCGGACTTCGCCGACGTCGACGACGGCAAGGTCGAGGTCGGCATGCCGATGCGCATGATGTTCCGCATCAAGGAAAACGACGCTGCGAGGGGTTTCGTGCGCTATTTCTGGAAGGCCGCGCCGGCGTCAATTTGACAGGAGGTCCGATATGGCAAGCGGAATCCGCGACAAGGTAGCGATCCTCGGCATGGGCTGCTCGAAGTTTGGCGAGCGCTGGGACCGCAACGCCGAAGACCTGATGGTCGAAGCGTTCGAAGAAGGGCTCAAGGACGCCGGCATCGAGCGCAACCAGATCGAGGCGGCGTGGTTCGGCACCGCGATCGAGGAGCAGCACGTAGGCAAGTCGGGGATTCCCCTGGCGATGACGCTGCGCCTGCCCTACATCCCGGTCACCCGCGTCGAGAACTACTGTGCCACGGGCACGGAGGCGTTCCGCGGCGCGGTCTATGCGGTGGCCTCGGGCGCGGTCGACATCGCGCTCGCGCTCGGCGTCGAGAAGCTCAAGGACACCGGCTACGGCGGCCTGCCGCAGCGCGGCCGCGGCGGCCTGAACAATTTCTTCTGGGCCAACATTTCGGCTCCAGGCTCGTTTGCCCAGCTTGCGGCGGCCTACCGCGCCAAGCACCGGGTCGACGCCAAGGACCTGAAGCGCGCCATGGCGCACATCTCGGTCAAGAGCCACGACAACGGCGCCAAGAACCCCAAGGCGCACCTGCGGAACCGCATCACCGAGGACGACGTGATGAATGCGCCGATGATCGCCGACCCGCTCGGGTTGTACGACTGCTGCGGCGTCTCCGACGGCTCGGCCTGTGCGATCGTCACCACGCCCGAGATCGCGCGCGGGCTGGGCAAGAAGGACCTGGTCGCGGTCAAGGCGCTGCAGCTCGCCGTATCCAACGGGCAGGAGGTTCAGTTCGACGACTGGGACGGCTCGTATTTCGCTACCACTCGCGTCGCCGCCAAACGCGCCTACCGCGAGGCCGGCATCGACGACCCCAGGAAGCGTATCTCGATGTTCGACGTGCACGACTGCTTTTCGATCACCGAGCTGGTCACCATGGAGGACCTCGGCATCTCCGCCGAAGGCAAGGCGATCAACGACGTTCTGGACGGCTTCTACGACGCGTCCGGCAAGGTGCCGTGCCAGATCGACGGCGGCCTGAAGTGCTTCGGCCACCCGATCGGCGCCTCCGGGTTGCGTATGCTGTACGAGATGTACCTACAACTCTCGGGACGGGCGGGCGAGCGGCAGCGCGCCGACCCGGTACTGGGGATGACCCACAACCTCGGGGGCTTCCCGAGCCAGAACGTTTCCTCGGTCACCATCGTCGGCAGCTACGGCGCCTGACGCCGAGCCGAAGTCGGCGAGCGGCGAATCGAAGCCAGGGAGGAGGGCCAGCTTCGATTCGCGCGCTCGCCGCCGCGGTTCAAGTGTGTGCTTACTTTCGGTAAAGCCCCATGAATCAAATGGCGTTGGCCAAGCGCATTCGACGCCAAGGGAAACCCCACCGTAGGCACTCATAGCGAGCCTTGGCTCGCGAGCAGCAGTGCCACGCCCGCAAGCGCGATCCCGGTTGCGAGACCCAGCGCAACGGCGAGCGTCACGAAGGCGACCATGTCCGCGGCGATGAGCCGCGCCCGGCTGGAGTGTCTGGTGTTTTCCATGATCGTATTGGAGCCCTGCAATAGGGCTGGCTGGCAGGCCGGTGCGGGCAAGTCCGGGAACAATTCTGGCAATCCCGTGGCAGCCCGCTCGGAGCGGGAAGCGATCGGCTATATTCGCCGCATGGCCCGCCGCATCGCGATCGTCGAGGACGATCCCGCCATCCGCGCAAACTATGCCGACGCCCTACGCAAGCACGGCTTCGACATCGCGGCCTACGGCAACCGGCCGGAGGCACTCGCAGCCATGAAAGCCAGGCTGCCGGACCTTGCCATCATCGACATCGGGCTCGGGGCCGATGTAGACGGCGGATTCGAGCTGTGCCGCGAGCTGCGGGCGCTCTCGGCTGCGTTGCCGATCATCTTCCTCACCGCCCGCGACAGCGATTTCGACGTGGTTTCCGGGCTGCGTCTGGGCGCCGACGACTACCTCACCAAGGACATCAGCCTGCCGCATCTCGTCGCGCGCATCGCCGCCCTGTTTCGCAGGGCGGAGCTTGCGCGCGCGCCGCAATCCAGCGAAGAAACGCTCGAACGCGGGGCGCTGAAGCTCGACCTGAAGCGCTTCAGCGTGGCGTGGAACGGCAAGCCCGTGGAGCTGACGCTGACCGAGTTCTGGATGGTACATGCGCTGGCGAAATTCCCGGGTCACGTGAAAAGCCGCGAGCAGCTCATGCGCGAGGCGCAACTCGTGGTCGACGACAGCACCGTGACGTCGCACATCAAGCGCATCCGCCGCAAATTCCTCGCCGTCGACGAGGCATTCGACCAGGTCGATACCGCCTACGGCATAGGCTACCGCTGGAAGGCGTAGAGGCCGCCATGCGCCTGCGGATCAGCCTGCGCGCCAAGCTCGCGCTGGTGTCCCTCGCGCTGCTTGCGCTGCCGCTTGCGGGCGCGCTGTACGTAAACGAAATGGAACGCTTCCTGCTCGAGGGCGAGGAGCGGGCGCTGCTCGCTCCCGCGCGCGCGGTAGCGACGGCGCTGCACGACCGACCCCAACTGCTCGCCGCGGTACCCGCGCGCGACGACGACGCGCTGCGAAAAGAGGCGGAACAGGAGTTGCGCAGGCTCGCCCAGCGCGAGGGCAAAGGCGCAGAGCAGGCGCCGAGCGTCGCGCTGGCGCGCGAGGCGTCGGTCGACGCCGGACCCGCGCAGCAGGAGATCGCCGCCATCCTGCGCGGGGTACAACGCTCGAGTTCGCGCATCTGGGTGGTCAACCGCCGCTACCAGGTACTGGCGCTTGCCGGCAGCCTGCGCCGGCCTTCGCCGCCGCACGACTCGGATACGCTGCAGGAGCTCTGGCGGCGCGTGATCGGCTGGCTGATTCAGCGCCCGACCGAGGACTTTGCCGAAGCGCTGCCCGACGACGTGCTCGCTACCGGGCGCGACATTACTGCGGCGCTTCAGGGCACACCCGGCACGCGCATGCGCCGTACCCCCGACGGACGGGCAGTGGTGTTGTCCGCCGCCTACCCGATCTGGAATGGCGACGACGTCGCGGGTGCGGTGGTGGTAGAGGAAACCACCAACCCGATCGTCTCGCTGCGCAGCGCCGCGCTCGAGCGCCTGCTGCTGCTGACGCTCGCCGCATTCGCCGGCGCAGGGGGAATCCTGATCGCGTACGCGACGCGTCTTTCGCATCGCATTCGCAGGTTGCGCGACGAAGCGGAGTCGGCGATTGACGCCCGGGGCCGCATTACCCGCCTGGCAGCGGGGTCCGAAGCGGGAGACGAGATTGGTGATCTTTCGCGCAGCTTCTCCGCCATGCTGGCGCGGCTTGCGCAGCACCATGCCTACCTCGAGAGCATGGCCGACCGGCTGTCGCACGAGCTCCGCACGCCAATCGCCGTCGTGCGTTCGTCGCTGGAGAACCTCCAGCTCGCCCCCTCGCAGCAGGAATCGAGCCTGTATATCGCGCGCGCTGAGGAAGGTCTCGCGCGGCTCAATACGATATTGCAGCGCATGACCGAGGCCTCGCGCCTCGAGCAGGGTCTGCGCGCCGCGGAACGCGAGCGCTACGATCTCGTCCCGGTGGTGCGCGGCTGCGTCGAAGGCTATCGCCTCGCATACCCGAACGCGCGCCTCGCGCTCGAGTTGCCCGAGCGGCGCGTCGAGGTCGAGGGTTCGCCCGACCTCGCGGCGCAGCTGCTCGACAAGCTGGTGGAAAACGCAGTGGACTTCTGCCGCCCAGGCGAGCCGATCCGGGTCAGGCTCGAGGAGCAGGGCGGGGAGGCGGTGCTGAGTGTCGAAAACAAGGGCCCGCTGCTGCCGGAGGACATGCAGGGCAGACTGTTCGAATCCATGGTCTCGGTGCGCGGCGAGCGGCGCCCGGGCGCGCCCCACCTCGGCCTCGGACTGTACGTGGCGCGGCTGATCGTCGAGTTCCACGGCGGCTCGATCGCGGCGGCGAACCTGCTCTCGGCGGACGGAGTCGCGGTGCGCGCCCGCTTTCCGGTCGCCTGGCGCTAGAATCCGGCGTTCGCACTCTCTGCCCATTCCATTGGAAGACTACGATTTGCTGGTCGTCGGCGGCGGCATCAACGGCGCGGGCGTCTCCGAGCGCATCGGCCAATGAAGCCGCTCGCCGAGATGCGCGACCCGCAGCGCATTCGCGCTCTGCTGTTCGATATCGACGATACGCTCACCACCGACGGGCGGCTCACGGCCCAGGCCTATGGCGCGATGGAGCGCCTCAAGCGCGCTGCCAAGCTGGTCGTTCCGATCACCGGGCGGCCCGCCGGATGGTGCGACCACATCGCGCGCATGTGGCCGGTCGACGCCGTGGTGGGCGAAAACGGCGCGTTCTACTTCTGGCACGATGCGGCCGCCGGTCGGCTGCGCAAGCGGTATATCGATACGGACGACCAGCGCGCGCGTTATCGCGCACGCTTCGAGGCCATCGCGCGGCGAATCCTGGCCGAGGTCCCGGGCTGCGCGCTGGCCTCGGACCAGGCCTACCGGGAAAGCGACTTGGCGATCGACTACTGCGAAGACGTTGCGCCGCTTCCGCTCGAGGCGGCCGAACGAATCGCCGCGTTGATGCGGGAGGAAGGCTTGAACGCGAAAATCAGCTCGATTCACGTCAACGGCTGGTTCGGCCGCTACGACAAGCTGGCAACCACCCGACTGTTGCTCGAGGAACGGTTCGGGCTGCGGCTCGAGTCCGCCAACCCCGAGCTCGCGTTTCTCGGCGACTCCCCGAACGACGCACCGATGTTCGCGTTCTTCGAAAATTCGGTCGGCGTGTCGAACGTGTCGCGCTTCGCCGGCCGCCTAGCGGCGACGCCGAAGTACGTCACGCGCAAAGCAGCCGGAGCGGGCTTCGCCGAGCTCGCTTCCTTCCTGCTGGGGGGGCGGTGATGCACTGGTGGGCTGCCTACCTCGCCATCGGCACCGCGGTCGGGTTCCTTGCCGGCCTGCTCGGCGTCGGCGGCGGGATGATAACGGTGCCGGTGCTGGTATTTGTCTTCACCGCGAAGAGTTTTCCTGCCGATCACCTGATGCACCTGTCGCTGGCCACGGCGATGGCGACGATTCCTTTCACGTCGGCCTCGAGCGTGCGCGCGCACCATGTACGCGACGGCGTCGACTGGAGCGTGGTAGTCGGGATGCTGCCGGGGCTGGCGACGGGCGCGCTGCTCGGCGCGCTGGTCGCGGGCGCGGTGCCTTCGCGGCCGCTGGCGATTTTTTTCGCCGTATTCATCTCTTACGCGGCGCTCAACATGTTCCGCAAGGTTCAACCAAAGGCCACGCGCCAGCTACCCGGCCGCCTCGGCCTCGGCGTCGTAGGTACGGTGGTGAGCTTTCTGGCCAGCTTTGTGGCGGCGGGGGCGGCGTTCATGACCATTCCGTTCATGACCTGGTGCAACGTGCCCATGAAGCGGGCGATTGGCACGGCAGCCGCGCTCGGCTTTCCGCTCGCGCTTGCGTCCACCGCGGGCTACGTTTACGCAGGCTGGAACGCCGTCGGCCTGCCGTCGGGCACGTTCGGTTTCGTCTACCTGCCGGCGCTGGTGCCGGTGGTGGCGGCCAGCATGCTGACCGCGCCGCTCGGTGCGCGCTTCTCTCATCGGTTGCCCGTGCGCAAGCTCAGGATGGCGTTTGGCGTGCTCTTGCTGGCGCTGGCGCTGCACATGCTGTCCGCTCTGTGGTAGTAAGGTGCCTCCTGAATCGTACTAGAGGTTAGTTGGCATGGCGGGTCCCCTTTCGCATATTCGCGTACTCGACCTCTCTCGCGTCCTCGCGGCGCCGTGGACCGGGCAGAACCTCGCCGATCTCGGCGCCGAGGTGATCAAAGTCGAGCGACCGCTCAAGGGTGACGATTCACGCGCTTTCGGCCCGCCCTGGCTGAAGGATGCCGAAGGCAAGGACACCAGCGAGTCCGCCTACTTCGCCTGCGCCAACCGCGGCAAGAAATCGATTACCGTCAACCTCGCCGACCCCGAGGGCCAGCGCGTCGTCCGCGAGCTGGCGGCGAAATGCGATGTTCTGCTGGAGAACTACAAGCCCGGGGACCTCGCACGATACGGCCTCGGCTACGACGATCTGAAACAGGTGAACCCGGGGCTGGTGTATTGCTCCGTCACCGGCTTTGGTCACACCGGCCCGTACCGGGACCGGCCCGGCTACGACTTCATGATCCAGGGTATGGGCGGCTTGATGAGCGTCACCGGCGAGCGAGACGACCTGCCGGGCGGGGGACCGCAGAAGGCGGGAATTCCTATTGCCGATGTCATGACCGGGATGTACGCGACGATCGCTGTCTGCGCAGCGCTCGCGCATCGAGCCGAATCCGGCATCGGCCAGCACCTCGATCTGGCCCTGCTCGACTGCCAGGTAGCGGTGCTGGCGAACCAGGGCGCTAACTACCTCGCGACCGGCGTCTCGCCGCGGCGGCTCGGCAATGCGCACCCCAATATCGTGCCCTATCAGACTTTCAAAACGGCCGATGGCGACGTGATCCTGGCCTGCGGCAACGACAATTTGTTCCGCAAGTTCTGCGAGGTCGCAAAGTGCCAGCACCTTGTTGCCGACGAGCGTTTCGCGACCAACCGCAAGCGGGTCGAGAACCGCACCGAGTTGACGGCGATCTTGAACGAAATCTTCGGCGGGCGGACCACGCGTGATTGGACTGGGGCTCTGGAGGCTGCAGGCGTGCCGAACGGACCGATCAATACCCTCGAGCAGGTGTTCCGTGAGCCCCAGGCCGTCGCACGCGGCCTCAAGATCGAGATCCCGCATCCGCTTGCGGGAAAGGTGGCGCTGACACGAAGCCCGATGCGTTTCTCGGAAACTCCGGTCGAGCACAATGTCCCGCCGCCCTTGCTTGGCCAGCACACCTACGAGATTCTGCGTGGCGTGCTGGGACGGAGCGACGCCGAGATTGCGAAGCTGCGCGCCGACGGCGCGGTTTGAACTGCGGGCGGCGCGCTAGGCGGCGGCACCGCTGGCGAGCAGCGCTTCGATCTCCGGTGCACTGAAGCCGAATTCGTCCAGCACTTCGCGCGTGTGCTCGCCGTAGCACGGCGCCGGGCGGGCCACGCGACCGGGAGTGGCCGAGAACTTGATCGGCAGGCCCAGCGCGCGGGTGCGGCCCGCGCGCGGGTGATCGAGCTCGACCACCATGTCGCGCGCAAGCGTCTGCGGATCCGCGGCCATGTCGCCGATCGAATTGATCGGCCCGCAGGGAACGCCCTCGGCCTCGAGCAACGCGGTCCATTCCTTTACCGTCTTGTGCTCGAGCTTGGCATTCATGAGCGGCACCAGCGCCTCTAGGTGCTTCATCCGGTCGGTGTTGGTGCGAAAGCGTTCGTCCGCGAGCCATTCAGGAGCGCCGAGCACGCGGGCGACGCGCTCCCAGTTCGGCTGGTTTGCGCCGCCGATGGTGAGCCATCCGTCCTCGGCGTGAAACGCCTGGTAGGGCGCGGAAAGGATGTGCGCCGAGCCGCTCGGCCCGGGCGAGCGCCCGGTGGCGAAGAAGATCGCCGATTGCCAGTAGGTCTGCTGGATGCCCGCCTCGAACAGCGACGTGTCGACAAGCTGGCCCTCGCCGGTTCTGAGGCGATGCACGTACGCAGAGACGATGCCCAGCGCTCCAAGGATGCCGGCATTGATATCGCAGATCGGGCTGCCGGATTTCACCGGTGCGCCGCCGGGCTCTCCGGTGATCGCCATCAGGCCGGACATGCCCTGTGCGATCAGGTCGAAGCCGCCCTTGTCCGCGTAGGGGCCGCTGCGGCCGTAGCCCGAGATCGAGCAATAGATGAGCGCGGGATTGACGCCTTTCAGCGCCTCGTAGCCAAGGTCGAGCTTTTCCATGGTGCCTTGGCGGTAGTTTTCGGTGACCACGTCGGCCTGCGCGACCATGCGCCTGAGCGCCTCGCGCGCCGCGGGCAGCTTGAGGTTGAGGGCAATGCCGCGCTTGTTGCGGTTCATCGCCATGAATGCCGCGGACTCACCGTTGATCTCGGGCCGGTTCATGCGGCGGGTATCGTCGCCACCCGGGATGCGCTCGACCTTGATCACGTCGGCGCCCATGTCGGCGAGCAGCATGCCGCAGGTCGGGCCCGCCATAATCTGCGCGAGCTCGATCACCTTAAGGCCGGCGAGCGGTCCCATGTCGATGCCCTCCGGGGTCAGGCTGCGGCGCGCCGCCCGCTCGCGTGGGTCTCGGCAAGGTAGGCCATGGCCGCCTGCACCCCCTCGCGCTTCACGCCGACGCCCGCGAGCACGAGTCCCATTTCAACTCCGGCGAGGGTGCCCATCAGCGCGAGGTCGTTGAAGTCGCCCAAGTGCCCAATGCGGAACACCTTGCCCGCGAGCTTGCCCAGGCCCGTGCCAAGCGACATGTCGAAGTGCTCGAGGATCACCGTGCGCACGCGGTCGGCGTCCTGCCCCGCGGGCAGCAGTACCGCAGTGAGCGAGGCCGAGTACTCGGCCGGATCGAGCGCGAGGACTTCGAGCCCCCAGGCGCGCACGGCGCGCCGGGTCGCCTCGGCGTGGCGCTTGTGGCGCGCGAACACGTTTTCCAGCCCTTCCTCCTCCAGCATCGCAATGGCCTCGCGCAGGCCGTAGAGCAGGTTCGTCGCCGGGGTATAGGGGAAAAAGCCCCTCTTGCCGCTCGTCAGCATCTCGTCCCAGGCCCAGTAGCTACGAGGCAGCGATGCGTTTTTCGAGGCAGCAAGCGCCTTGGGCGAAATGCAGTTGAGCGAGAGTCCGGGCGGCAGCATCAGGCCTTTCTGCGATCCCGCCACGGTCACGTCCACGCCCCACTCGTCGTGGCGGTAGTCGATCGACGCCAGAGACGAGATGGTGTCGACCATGAACAGCCCCGGGTGACCCGAGGCGTCGATCGCCTTGCGCACCTCGGCGATGCGGGACGTCACGCCGGTCGAAGTTTCGTTGTGCACCACGCACACGGCCTTGATCGTTTGCTGCGCGTCGGCGCGCAGCCGCTTTTCGATCGACTCCGGGTCCGCGCCGTGACGCCAGTCACCGGGAAGAAACTCGACCTGCAGCCCAAGCCGCGTGGCGAGCCGCTGCCACAGCGCCGCAAACTGGCCGGTTTCGGCCATCAACAACTTGTCGCCCGGCGACAAGGTGTTGACGAGCGCAGCCTCCCACGCGCCGGTGCCGGACGCGGGGTAGATCACCACTTCGCCCTGCTCGGTCCTGAAGATGCGCTTCATCCCGGCCAGCACGGACTTACCAAGTTCGGCGAATTCCGGCCCGCGATGATCCATGGTGGGCAGATCGATGGCGCGCAAGACCCGGTCCGGGACGTTGGTGGGCCCGGGTATCTGCAGAAAGTGGCGGCCGGCGATGCGAGGCATGGCACCTCCAAATTTGCATGCAAAAGATAAAATGCTGCGCAGCACAGGGTTTGACCCTGGCTGCGTCAGTCTTTCTTTTTTGTATTTTGCATGCAAAATTGCTTAGAATGCAAGCATGGGTTCGATTGCGTCGATTGAAATTCCCGCTATCCGACGGCCGCTGCACGAAGAAGCCGTCGATCGGCTACGCGACCTCATCGTGCGTGGGGAACTTGCGCCAGGAACGAGGCTGAACGAGCGCGTGCTGACGGCGCGGCTGGGCGTTTCGCGCACACCGCTGCGCGAAGCGATCAAGCTGCTCGCCGCCGAAGGCCTGGTTGAGTTGCTACCCAATCGCGGCGCGGTGGTTGCGCCGATCGAGCCTGCCCGCATTGCCGAGACCCTGGCGGTGATGGGGGCGCTCGAGAGCCTGGCTGGAGAGCTTGCCTGCGCCGAGGCAAACGACGAGAGCGTCGCCGAAATCCGGGCGCTGCACTATGAAATGCTGGCGCTGCATGCGCGCGGGGATCTGGACGGCTATTTCCGCCACAACCAGGCCATTCACCTCAAGATTGTGGAGGCCTCGGGCAACGCGGTGCTGGCGCAGACCTATCGCCAGCTGAACGCGAACGTGCGGCGTGTGCGCTACATGGCGAACCTGTCGCCGGAGCGCTGGGACGCGGCGGTGAAGGAGCACGAGGCGATCCTCGCAGCGCTCGGCGCGCGCGACGCGGCGCGGCTGAAGCGGCTGCTGCGCGACCATCTGTCGGCCAAGCTCGCCAGCGTGCTCGAGGCGATAGGCCGCAAGCAGGCGGCGTGAACGCGCTCGCGGAGCGGCTGCGCAAGGAGGTCGACGGCGAGATCCTGTTCGACGCCGCCAGCCGCGGCCGCTATTCGACTGACGCCTCGATCTATCAGATCGAGCCGCTCGGCGTAGTGGTGCCGCGCACCGAGGTGGCCGCGCGCACCGCCGTTGCAATTGCGCTCGAGCAAGGTGTGCCCGTTCTTCCCCGCGGCGCTGGAACCTCGCAGTGCGGCCAGACGGTCGGTGCGGCGCTGGTGATCGATCATTCGAAGTACCTCAACCAGCTGCTCGAGTTCGACCTCGAGTCGGGCACCGCGCTGGTGCAGCCGGGCCTGGTGCTCGATCAGCTGAACGCGCGTCTGCGCCCGCACGGGCTGTGGTACCCGGTAGACGTATCGACCAGCGCCCAGGCAACGCTGGGCGGAATGGCCGGCAACAACTCCTGCGGCTCGCGCTCGATCGCCTACGGCAACATGGTCCACAACGTGCTCGCGATCGACGCCTTCACCGCCACCGGCGAGCAATGGCGATTCGGGCCGATGGAGGGGGCAAGCGGGCCGGCGCGCTATCTCGACTTCGTCGCCAGGCTGCGCGCGCTCTACGAGCGCGAAAGGGATGAGATCGCGACGCGTTTTCCGAAGGTGCTGCGCAAGGTGGCCGGATACAACCTCGATCACCTCGGTCCGCCGCACGCCAACGCGGCCCACCTGCTGGTGGGATCGGAGGGCACGCTCGCATTCTTCGAGCGGCTCCTGCTCAGGCTCTCGCCCCTGCCGCCGGCGCGCGTGCTCGGGGTATGTCATTTCCCGAAGTTCTACACCGCGATGGACCTGACCCGGCACATTGTCGAACTGGGGCCATCCGCGGTCGAGCTGGTCGATCGCACCATGATCGACCTCGCGCGCGAGATTGGGGCGTTTCGCGCCACGGTCGACTCCTTCATCCGCGGTGAGCCAGAGGCCATCCTGCTGGTCGAGTTCGCGGGCGAGGAGCGCAGCGCGCAGCTTGAGAAGCTGGGCCGCCTGGTGCAGCTGATGGCCGACCTCGGACTGCCCGGCAGCGTGGTCGAAGTCTCCGACGCAAAGCTGCAGAAAGACATCTGGGAGGTGCGCAAAGCAGGCCTCAACATCATGATGTCGATGAAGGGCGACGGCAAGCCGGTGTCGTTCATCGAGGACTGCGCGGTACCGCTGGAGCACCTGGCCGAATACACCGACCGACTGACCCAGGTGTTCGCCAAGCACGGCACCCGGGGCACCTGGTATGCGCACGCCTCGGTCGGCACGCTTCACGTGCGGCCGGTGCTCGATATGCGCCGCGACGGGGCCGCGAAGATGCGCGCCATCGCCGAAGAGGCGAGCGCGCTGGTCAAGCAGTACAAGGGCGCCTACTCCGGCGAGCACGGCGACGGGCTGGTGCGCTCGGAGTGGATCGCGCCCTTCTTCGGCCCGCGCCTCACCGCGAGCCTGGCCGAAATCAAGGGCTGGCTCGATCCGAAGGGCTTGATGAATCCGGGCAAGGTCGTCGCGCCGTCGAAAATGGACGACGCGCGCCTTTTCCGCCATCCGCCGGGGTATGCGACGCGCATGCCGGTCACGGTTCTGGACTGGCGCGAGTGGGGCGGCTGGGACAAGGCGGTCGAGATGTGCAACAACAACGGCCACTGCCGCAAGTTCGACGCCGGCACCATGTGTCCGTCGTACCGTGCCACGCGCGACGAAGCGCACCTTACACGGGGACGCGCGAATACGCTGCGACTCGCGCTGTCGGGCCAGTTGCCGTTCGACGACGCGAAGGACGCCCTTGAGCTATGCGTGTCGTGCAAGGGCTGCAAGCGCGAATGCCCGACCGGCGTGGACATGGCGCGCATGAAGATCGAGTATCTGGCGCACTACAACGCCCGCCACGGCTTGAAGCTGCGCGACCGCTTGGTCGCCTACTTGCCGCGCTACGCGCCCTGGCTCGCTCGCATCGCGCCGCTCGCCAACGCGGCCCAGGCGCTGGGAAAGCGCTACGCCGGCTTTGCCGCCGAGCGCTCGCTGCCCGCCTGGCGGCGCGACACGTTCCACGCTCCTGCGCCTTCGTCAGCAAACGGGCGCGAGGTGGTGTTGCTGGTGGATACCTTCAACCGCTATTTCGAGCCCGACAACGCGCGCGCCGCGCAGCGAGTTCTGGAAGCGGCAGGATACCGCGTGCACGAAGCGCGTCCGTCTGGCGGCGGGCGGCCGCTGTGCTGCGGCCGCACCTTTCTTTCCGCAGGCCTGGTCGACGAAGCGAAGCACGAGGCAAGGCGCATGCTCGAGGCGCTCGCGCCCTGGGTGGAGCGCGGCGTGCCGGTCGTCGGTCTGGAGCCGTCGTGCCTGTTCTCGCTGCGCGATGAATTCACCGTGATGCTTCCCGACAGCGGGGCGCTGACGAAGCAGGCGTTCCTGTTCGAGGAGTTCCTCGCGCGCGAAGCCAAGGGCGGCAGACTTTCACTTGCGCTCAAGCCGATCGGGAAGGAAGCCCTCTTGCACGGGCACTGCCACCAGAAGGCATTCGGTGCCATGGGCGCGGTGGAGAAAGTCCTGGCGTTGGTGCCAAACCTTCGCGTGACGCCTGTCGAAAGTAGCTGCTGCGGCATGGCCGGCAGCTTCGGCTACGAGGCCGAGCACCACGAGATCTCGATGAAGATGGCCGAAGCCAGCCTCCTGCCGGCGGTGCGCGCCGCCGGCGCCGATACGCTGGTGGTCGCGGACGGCACCAGTTGCCGGCACCAGATCGCGGACGGCGCCCAACGCGAGGCGCTGCACGTGGCGCGCGTACTCGAGCGCGCGCTCGCCTAGCGTCGTCGCGCGCTCCAGGCGAATAGCGCGAGCCCCGCCACGATCATCGGCAGGCTCAGCCACTGTCCCATGCTGAGGTGCAGCGCGAGGTAGCCCAGAAAGTAGTCCGGCTCGCGGGCGAATTCGGCGATGAAACGAAAGCTGCCGTAACCGATCAGGAACAGGGCCGACACTTGGCTACGCGGGCGCGGCTTGGACGAAAACCACCACAGGATCACGAACAGCGTCACGCCTTCGAGAGCGAATTCGTAGAGCTCCGAGGGATGCCGCGGCAGTGGCCCCGCGCCGGGGAACACCATGCCCCAGGGCAAGGTCGTGACGCGTCCCCACAGCTCGCCGTTTATGAAGTTGCCCAGGCGTCCGGCACCCAGCCCGATCGGCACCAGTGGCGCGATGTAGTCCATCAGCGACCACCAGTTGACCCGGTGCTTGCGCGCGGCGTAGCCCATCGCCACCAGCACCCCTAGGAAGCCCCCGTGGAAGGACATACCGCCGTGCCAGACCTCGAGGATCTGCAGGGGATGCGCGAAGTAATAGTCGGGCTTGTAGAACAGGACGTAGCCGAGGCGCCCGCCCAGAATCACCCCGAGCACCGCGTAGAACATCAGATCGTCGAGCTGCTCGCGCGTGACGGGGGCGAGCCCTGCCTTGATGCGCCGCACCCCGAGCCACCACGCCGCCGCGAAGCCCGCGAGGTACATGAGGCCGTACCAGCGCACGGCAAGCGGCCCGATCTGGATCGCGACCGGGTCGATATTTGGATGGATCAGCACGGTAGAATCGAATTCTATCGTTCGGAGGCGAACCATGGCTGACAATCGCAGGAGCCGGCTCATCACTCAGGGCGTGGCGCGCTCGCCCAACCGCGCCATGCTGCGCGCAGTGGGATTCAAGGACGGCGATTTCGACAAGCCGATCGTCGGTGTGGCGAACGGCCACTCGACCCTCAACCCATGCAACGCTGGTATTCAGCCGCTGGTGGACAAAGCGATCGCGGCGCTCGAGGCTGCGGGGGCCAAGCCGCAGATGTTCGGCTTTCCCACTGTCACCGACGGCATCGGCATGGGCACCGAGGCGATGAAGTACTCGCTCGTATCGCGCGAGGTCATCGCTGACGCGATCGAGACGTCAGTCAACGGACAGGCGATGGACGGCGCGCTCGTGGTCGGCGGCTGCGACAAGAACATGCCTGGCGGCATGATGGCGCTCGCGCGCATGAACGTGCCGGGCATCTTCGTCTACGCCGGCACCATCAAGCCCGGTAAGTGGAAGGGCCAGGACCTCACCATCGTCTCGGCCTTCGAGGCCGTGGGGGCCTTCACCGCCGGCAAGATGAAAGAAGAGGATTTCGTAGGCATCGAGAGAAACGCCTGTCCGTCGGTCGGCGCATGCGGCGGACAGTACACCGCCAACACCATGAGCTCTTCGTTCGAGGCGCTCGGCATGAGCCTTCTCGGCTCGAGCCAGATGGCTTCGCCGGACTCGGAAAAGGCCGACTCTGCCGCCGAATCGGCGCGCGTGCTGGTGCAGGCCGTGCACAACAATCTCAGGCCGCGCGACATCATCACCCGCAAATCGCTCGAGAACGCGGTCGCGCTGGTAATGGCCACCGGCGGCTCGACCAACGCGGTGCTGCACTACCTCGCGATCGCGAGCGCGGCGGGAGTGAAATGGACCATCGACGATTTCGAACGGGTGCGCAGGAAGGTGCCGGTGCTGTGCGATCTCAAGCCCTCCGGGCGCTTCGTCGCGGTCGACTTCCACCGCGCCGGCGGTGTGCCGCAGGTGCTGAAGATCTTGCTCAAGAACGGCGTGCTGCACGGCGAGTGCATGACCATCCACGGCAAGACCATGGCCGAAATGCTCAAGGACGTGCCCGATCAGCCGCGCTCCGACCAGCAGGTGATCCGTCCCTGGTCGAACCCGATGTACAAGCAGGGTCACCTCGCGATCCTCAAGGGCAACCTCGCGACCGAAGGCTGCGTGGCGAAGATCACCGGATTGAAGAAGACCACGATCACGGGCCCGGCCCGGGTATTCGACTCCGAGCCCGCGTGCATGAAGGCGATCATGGCGAAGAAAATCAAGCCGGGCGACGTCATCGTGATCCGCTACGAAGGCCCCAAGGGCGGTCCGGGTATGCAGGAAATGCTGGCGCCGACCTCGGCGCTCATCGGCCAGGGCTTGGGCGAATCGGTCGGCCTGCTGACCGACGGGCGTTTCTCCGGCGGCACTTGGGGCATGGTGGTGGGGCACGTCGCCCCCGAGGCATTCGTCGGCGGAACCATTGCCTTGGTGAAGGAGGGCGACTCGGTCACCATCGACGCCAAGAAGCGCCTGATCCAGCTCAACGTGTCAGCAAGGGAGCTCGCCGCCCGGCGCAAGAAGTGGAAGGCACCCAAGCCCCGCTACACGCGAGGGCTGCTGGGCAAGTACACGCGCCTGGTATCGACCGCCTCGAAGGGCGCGGTCACCGACTTGGACTAGAAGCCCGAGCCGGGCTGTTTCAGGAACTCGGTCTCCTCGGGCGTGCTCGCGCGCCCGAGCGCCGCGTTGCGGTGCGGGAAACGGCCGAAGCGGCGCACGATTTCCCAGTGCCGCACCGCGTAGGGAAAGACGTCCGCAGTCTCCGGCCAGGGCGCGAGCCGTCCGATTAGCGCCAGCGAGCGCCACTGGTCGTCGAGCGACTCGCTGTGCTCGAACGGCAGGTACAGGAACAGCCTCTCGACCGGCAGCATGTTCGCGTCGCACTCGGCTTCGATCGCCCGCCGCGCGGTAGCAAGAGCGCGCGCGTCCGAGGCGAAGGCCCTCGCTTCGCCGCGAAAGAGGTTGCGCGGAAACTGGTCAAGCGCGATGACGAGTGCGAGGCACTCGCCGGGCATGCTCTGCCAGTGATCCAGTTCGCCAGCGGCGGCCCGCTCGTGGAGCGGCAGAAACCGCGCGTGGATTTCGCGGTCGAACTCGGGGTTCTTTTCGAACCAGGCCTTCCTGGGCTTGCCGTAGGCGGCGTCGTCGCCGAACCAGAAGCGCAAAACCTCTGCTGCGCGAGGGTCTTTGGTGTTTAACATGCGCCCATGCTGCATTAGCCCGAGGCTGCGAGCAACGCCATGCCCAACCGACTAGCGAACGAGACCTCTCCCTATCTCCAGCAGCACGCCGGCAACCCGGTGGACTGGTACCCGTGGGGCGAGGAAGCGCTCGAGCGCGCGCGCCGCGAGGATAAGCCGCTGCTGCTGTCGGTCGGCTACTCGGCTTGCCACTGGTGCCACGTGATGGCGCACGAGAGCTTCGAAGATCCCGAAGTCGCAGCGGCGATGAATCGTCTGTTCGTCAACGTCAAGGTCGACCGTGAGGAACGACCGGACATCGACCAGATCTACCAGACGGCGCACCAGATGCTCGCGCAGCGCCCCGGCGGCTGGCCGTTGACGATGTTTCTCTCGCCGGACGGCACGCCGTTCTTCGGCGGCACGTATTTCCCCAAGTCCTCGCGCTACGGGCTGCCGGGATTTGCCGATCTGCTGGAGCGCATCGCCGCGATCTGGCACGAAAAGCGCGCCGAGATCGGGCAGCAGAACGCACAGCTGCGCAGCGCGTTTGAGCGCACGGTGCCCAGCGGCGGTGGCCACCGCTCGGAGTTCGACGCCGCGCCGATCAAGGCCGCGCTCGACAGCCTGCGGGAAAATTTCGACCCGCGTTTCGGCGGCTTCGGCGGTGCGCCCAAGTTTCCGCATCCAACCGACCTGGAGCTGTGCCTGCGCGCTTGGGCAAATGACGGCGACCGTAGTGCGCTCGACATGGCCCGCGTGACGCTCTCGCGCATGTGCGACGGCGGAATCTACGACCATCTGGGCGGTGGGTTTTGCCGCTACAGCGTCGATGCGCAGTGGGCGATTCCGCACTTCGAGAAGATGCTGTACGACAACGGACCCCTGCTCGGGCTGCTGGCCGATGCCTGGCTCACCACCGGCGAGGCGCGCTTCGCCCAGTGCGCCGAAGAGACCGCCGGTTGGATCATGCGTGAGATGCAGTCGCCCGAGGGCGGCTACTACTCATCGCTCGACGCCGACTCGGAGCATGAAGAGGGGAAATTCTACGTCTGGGATCGCGAGGAGGCTCAGGCGCTGCTGGACGAACAGGAGTACGCGGTGATGGCCGCGCACTACGGCCTCGACGACTCACC
>Ga0315540_10000125_pt1 | contig 39814 bp, 37 predicted proteins | sample SalMarSW160110MG_FD_203677 | JGI IMG/M metagenome (GOLD analysis project Ga0315540, IMG submission 203677) | Salt marsh sediment microbial communities from the Plum Island Ecosystem LTER, Massachusetts, United States - Salt Marsh Sediment SW1601-10 ...
GCATGACGTTTGAGGGTTTTTGCGCACTCTATCCCACCACCCCACCGTCACCCCGTGGCTTGACCACGGGGTCCATTCCGCCACCGCCCCACCCGGCCGCGAGGCCAGCGGCATGGATACCGCCATCATGTCCCGGCATGACGGCGGTGAAGATGAAGGACAAAAATGCTGCCAGGTGCATTTAATCCTTGACAGGCGGCATAAAATGTTCTATTAATGTTCCGCTTCCTCCCACTCCCGGGGCGTGACTCGCGAGCCGTCCGGTCATGGGGAGGCAGTGCGGCTCTCCGGTCATGGCGCAACGGACGTCTTGGCCCGGGGTGCGGGTGCGACATAGCTAAGGGGTCCGGATACTACGGTCCGGACGCGCAATCGCGATGTTGACCCTTTCGGAGACAGGGTGCCGGCCGGTCTGCAATGACCGCCCAGAGAGGTTAAAGCCCGGCATTGCCCGAAAGGCGAATTGCGGATGCGTTAAAGACGCCAGCCGCCCGTCCACAAAGTCCGCCGGGGAAAGCGCCGATGACGCGCAACCCTCTATACCCAGTCAAGCGCATCACAGCGCTTTCCTCGACCCCCCGGGACTTCCCGACCGATCCGGTCGACGGAAGACGAAAGCCTGTGCCCGCGGCGTTGCCGGGATAAAGTCCCGGAGTGACGGCAAGGAACGGAATTGGCCCCCTAACCCCCCCATCCCCAGAAGTCGTTGCCCAGCTTTCCGTAGTGGCGCGCCAGCACCATCTTGTGGACTTCGGAGGCGCCATCCACCAGCCGCGCGCAACGGGCGTAGCGGTACATCCATTCCAGCAGCGTGTCGGTCGAATAGCCCTTGGCGCCGCACAACTGGATGCCGGTATCGGCCGCCTTGTGCAGCACTTCCGCCACATGGATCTTGGCCATGGAGACTTCTTTTTGCGCCTTGTCGCCCTGTTCGAGCTTCCACGCCGCGTGCATGGTCAAGAGTTTGCCAATCTGAATCTGGTGGGCGACATCGCCCAGCATCATCCGTACACTCTCGCGCTCGATGAGTTTCTGACCGAACGCATAGCGCTCGTTGACGTAGGCATTGGCGATCTCCAGGCAGCGCTTGGCCATGCCGGTCCAGCGCATGCAATGGGTAAGGCGCGCCGGCCCGAGGCGGATCTGGGTGATGCGCAACCCGTCGCCTTCCTCAAGCAGTCGGTGCTCAATGGGGATCTCCAGCCCGTCGAATTCCAGTTCGCACACCCCCCCGTGCTCGTCCGGTCCCATGTTCTCGATGCGCCGGACGATGCGCCAGCCGGGATCGTCGCGGTGGAAGAGAAAGGCGGAGAGACCGTGCCGGGGATCATCGGAGGTGCGCGCCATGAGGATGAAATGGGTGGCGACCGCGGCGCCGGAGATGAACCACTTGCGCCCGTTAATCACATAGCGATCGTTCTTGCGCTCGGCTTTGGTCAGCATCATGCCGCCCGGATCCGAGCCGGAGCCGGGATGCGGCTCGGTCATCACAAACGACGAACGCACCTTGCCGTCGATGATCGGCTGCAGCCACTTGTCCTTCATGGCGTCATCGGGCAGCACCTTGTTGAGGACACTCATGTTGCCGTCATCAGGGGCGTTGCAGTTGAGGATGACGGGGCCGAAGATCGAGCGCGCGGCTTCCTCGTAGATGACCGCCCAGCCGGTGATCGGCAGGCCGAGGCCGCCGCGTTCGACCGGCATCTGCGGCGCCCACAGGCCAGCGGCCCTGGCCTTCTCGCGCATCGACGCCACCAGATCGAGCTTGATGTTCTCGTATTCGTTGTAGCTGTCGGGCCGGGTTTCCAGCGGCATCACCTCATCGGCGATGAACTCGCGCACCCTGACCCGCAAGGCTTCCAGTTCCGGTGAGATGGAAAAATCCATGGGTATCCGACGCCCCTTCCTCTAAAATCCCTCAAAAAGCCCCCGCCAATCTCCACCAGCTTGAGGTCCCATGCAAACTGTAAATGTGTCCGCCCGCGACCGTGCACCACTTCCCCCCTTCACCAGCGGCGAGTTCGAAACCCGCATCGAACGCGCTCGCCAGGCGATGCACGGGGCCCGCCTCGATGCCCTGCTCATTACCACGATCCCGGCCTTTCGCTACTTCACCGGCTATTATCCCATCATCGCCGAAAGCCCGGCCAGGCCGTGGTTCTTCCTGTTGCCGCTGGAAGCCGAACCGCAGGCGATCATCCCCGCCATGGGCGCTGGCGACATGGCCGCGGCAAGCTGGCTCACCAAAATCGACACCTGGTCATCCCCCAACCCTGCGGACGAAGGCGTCTCGCTGCTGGTCCGCCACATCGAGGCGCTTCCTCGCCGCTTCGGCACCATCGGCATGGAACTGGGCCCCGAAACCCGCCTCGGCATGGCGGCGGCCGACTTTGCCTCTCTCAGGGCTGCCATCGGCTCCCGCGCCATCGCCGATGCCGCCCCACTAGTACAGGGCCTGAAGACCATCCTGTCGCCGGCCGAACGGGCGCGCATGCAGATGGCCGCCGATATTGTCGCTGAAGCCTACGCGGCGGTTCCCTCGCTCTATGTCGAGGGCATGAGCGAGGCCCGCATGCACCGCGCCTTCCAGGCCGAGGTGTTGAAACGCGGCGCCGACTACGTGCGCTATCTGGCGATCGGCTCCGGCCCCTCGGGCTATGATTCCATCTGCCGCGGCCCCGTAGACCGCACCATCCAGCCAGGCGATGTACTGGCCCTCGATACCGGTTCGGTGGTCGATGGCTATTTCTGCGACTACGACCGCAATTTCTCCATCGGCACCCCGGCCCCGGAGGTGGAATGGGCCTATGCCACCCTGCACCACACGGTGGACGCCGGCATTGCCGCCGCATGCCCGGGCGTCACCGCCTCATCCGTGTGGCGTGCTATGGCCAAGGTGCTGGCCGCAGCCGGTGTCGAGCCGGGCTCCATCGGGCGCATGGGCCACGGCCTCGGCATGGCCCTCACCGAACCGCCCTCCATTCATCCCGACGACGAAACGGTGCTGGCCGAAGGCATGGCGCTGGCCATCGAGCCGGGGCTTTTCTATCCCGCAGGCGATGGCCGCGACCGCTTGATGGTGCACGAGGAAAACATCGTCCTCGAAGACGGCGGCAACCGCCTCATCACCCGCCGGGCGCCAGGCGAGATCGTCGTGATCTAGTCGAGGCTACTTCGAGATCAGCATGTGGCCGCCGTCGACCACGACCGTTGAGCCGGTCATGAAGCCGGAAGCCCGCGCCGAGGCCAGCAGCAACAGCGTGCCGTCGAGATCGGCGGGTGTACCGATGCGGCGCTGCGGGATGGCCTTGATCATCTCTTCTCCGGCCGGCGATGAAAAGAACGCCTGGTTGATCTCGGTGAGGATGTAGCCCGGCGCAATGGCGTTCACCCGGATCCGGTGGCGTGCCAGTTCCACCGCCAGCGCCGAAGTCATCTGCACCACGCCCGCCTTGGCCACCGCATAGGCCGCAAGCGTTGTGGCGACGCGAAAGCCCAGCACCGAGGCGATGTTGATGATGGTACCGGCCTTTTCAGCCTTGACCATGCGCCTTGCCGCTTCCTGGGCGGTGAACCACACGGCATCGAGGTTGGTGTCGAGCACTGCCCGCCAATCCGCCTCGGTGATGTCCAGCGCCCGCTTCTGCCCCGAGATGCCGGCATTGCTGACGAGGATGGTGACCGGTCCCCACGCCGCCTCGGCCCGATCGAAAGCTGCGGCCACTGCCGCCCGGTTGGTGACATCGGCGACCGCTGCCAGCGCCTCGCCGCCCATCGCCTCGATGCCTTCGACCAGTTCGTCCAGCCGCTCCCTGCGCCGCGCCACCGCCACCACCCGCGCACCCGCCGCAGCAAGGGTTTTGGCAAACCGTTTGCCCAGTCCCGATGAGGCGCCGGTCACCAGTGCCACCTGCCCGTCGAGCTCGAAAAGCCCGCGTTCGCCTGCGTCTTCGGCCATTTCATCGCCTCCGTCTGCCCGGCCGCGACCTTAGTCGGGCGATGGGTCGATGTCACCTGCCGGTTTCAACCTTAGACGGACTTGCAGACACCTTGCGCTTGCCCCATAGTCGCGCCAACGACTGTGCTCCGCAAGATGAGCAAGACGAGGGGAGAGGTGATGCAGGGGCTGCTGGCCATCAGCCGCGCGATCGATGCGCTGACCAGTTTCGTCGGACGCTGGGTTTACTGGCTCATCCTGGCCGCCGTGCTGGTGAGCGCCGGCAATGCCATCATCCGCAAGGTCTTCGACATGAGCTCCAATGCCTGGCTGGAGCTGCAATGGTATCTGTTCGGCGCCGTCTATATGCTCGCCTCCGCCTACACCCTGCAGCGCAACGAGCACATCCGCATCGACATCGTGTCGAACATGCTGCCCAAGCGCGTGCGTGACTGGATCGAGATGTTCGGGCATGTGTTCATGCTGCTGCCGTTTGCCGCCCTCATGGTCTACGAATCCTGGCCGTTCTTCTACAACTCGCTGATATCGGGCGAGATGTCGGGCAGCGCCGGGGGACTGATCCTGTGGCCGGCCCGCCTGATGATCCTGCTCGGCTTCGTCCTGCTGATGCTGCAGGGCATATCCGAACTGATTAAGCGCATCGCAATCATCAGGGGCATTATCGAGGACCCTCACGCCTCGCGGCCGGCACATCAGGTCCCGATCGAATGAGCGGACGGGCAGGCACGGGGGCGGTCCACAAATGGTAGCGTTTATTATCGACAACATGGCGCCGATCATGTTCGTGGCGCTGGTGATCTTCCTGCTGCTCGGCTACCCGGTCGCCTTCGCGCTGGCCTTCGTGGGTTTGGGCTTTGCGGTCTTGGGCATTTCGCTCGGCCAGTTCAATCCGCAGTTCCTGCAGGCGCTGCCGGACCGGGTGTGGGGCGTGATGGGCAACGAGACATTGCTTGCCATTCCCTTCTTTACCTTCATGGGGCTCATACTCGAACGATCGGGCATGGCCGAAGACCTGCTCGATTCGATCGGGCAGCTCTTCGGCCCGGTACGCGGCGGACTGGCGTTCGCGGTCGTCTTCGTCGGCGCCCTGCTGGCCGCCACCACCGGCGTGCTCGCCGCCTCGGTCATCGCCATGGGGCTGATCTCGCTGCCGATCATGTTGCGCTATGGCTATGACCGCAGCCTCGCCACCGGCGTCATCGCCGCCTCGGGCACCCTCGCCCAGATCATTCCGCCGAGCCTGGTGCTGATCGTCATGGCCGACCAGCTCGGCCGCTCGGTCGGCGACATGTATACGGGCGCCATTTACCCCGGCCTCATTCTCTCCGGCCTTTACGCCGGCTATGTGCTGCTCAGGTGCGTCATCTCGCCCACCAAGCTGCCCGCTCTCCCCATCGAGGCGCGCACGCTCGGCTCAGGCGTGATGTCGCTGCTGGTGGCGCTCGTCATCGCCGTCGGGGTTGGCGCCTTGATTGAACATTTCTACATCGGTAACGAGCAATGGCGCCCGGTGGCGGCCTTCTTCGGTGCCGTCACCTTCGCCTATCTGATGGCCCATCTCAACCGCCGCCTGCAGCTCAAACTTCTGTCGCGGCTGGCCGAGCAGGTGATCATCGTGCTGATCCCGCCGCTCGCCCTCATCTTCCTGGTGCTCGGCACCATCTTCGTGGGTGTCGCCACGCCGACCGAGGGCGGTGCCATGGGTGCCAGCGGTGCCCTCCTGATGGCCTTCGCCAAGCGCCGGCTGGACCTCACCCTGATTCGCCAGGCGCTCGATTCAACCGCCAAGCTGTCGTCCTTCGTGCTGTTCATCCTGATCGGCGCGCGCACCTTCTCGCTCACCTTTTACGGCGTCAACGGGCATGTGTGGGTGGAGCATCTGCTGACCAGCCTGCCGGGCGGACAGGTCGGCTTCCTGCTCGTTGTCAACCTGCTGGTCTTCTTCCTCGCCTTCTTCCTCGACTTCTTCGAGCTCGCCTTCATCATCATACCGCTGCTGGCGCCGGCTGCAGCAACGTTGGGTATCGACCTCATCTGGTTCGGGGTGCTGTTGAGCATCAATATGCAGACCTCGTTCATGCATCCGCCGTTTGGCTTTGCCTTGTTCTATCTGCGCTCAGTGGCGGCCAGAGAGCCCTATATCGACAAGGTAACCGGCAAGCTGACGGAACCGATCACCACCGCTCAGATCTACATGGGCGCCATCCCGTTCGTGCTGATTCAGGTGATCATGGTCGGCATTACCATCGCCTTCCCGCGCATCGTCACCCATTACAAGGATGCCGACGTCGTCAATCCATCGTTCAAGCTCATCGTGCCGAAAGACGCCAATCAGGGCATCGGCCAGCCGCCGGCTCTCAACTTCGGCCAGCCGCGGGCCCTCAACTTCAACCAGCCGCCCAAGATCAAGAATTGAGCGGTGCTACGACTGCGGTCGGATCGGCCGTCGAGCAAACAAAAACCCCGGAGCCTTGAAGGGTCCCGGGGTTTGTCTTTGGTGCGGTTCGCGGTTGCCCGCGAGGCCTACAGCGCGTTGGCGCGCTGTTCGGCCATCATGAAGTTGTTGTAAGTGCCTTCGGCCACCTGGTCCCAAAGATATGAATCGCGACGGAAGTCGGCCATCGACGCGAAGATGTCCTTGAAGGCCGGGCTCTGCGCCGAAAGCTCCTTGTAGGTCTCGACCGACGCCTTGAAGGAGGCGTCCATGATGTCCTGCGAGAACGGGCTGAGCTTGGCACCTCCCGCCACCAGCCGCCTGAGCGCCGGCAGGTTGAGGGCATCGTACTTCGCCATCATGTCGACATTGGCATAGGCAGCCGCCGTCTCGATGATCGCCTGGTAGCTCTTCGGAAGCGAGGCAAGCTTTTCGTTGTTGACGATGACGTGCAGCATCGGCCCGGCTTCCCACCAACCGGGGTAGTAGTAGTAGGGCGCGACCTTGTAGAAGCCCAGCTTCTCGTCGTCATAGGGCCCCACCCACTCGGCCGCGTCGATGGTGCCTTTTTCCAGCGACGGATAAATGTCGCCGCCGGCGATGAGGGTGGGCACCACGCCGATCTTGGCGATGATCTTGCCGCCCATGCCACCGATGCGGAATTTTAAGCCCTGCAGGTCGGCGAGCGAATTGATCGGTTTGCGGAACCAGCCGCCCATCTGGCAGCCGGTATTGCCGGCGGCGAAGGCCGTGAAGTTGTACTTCTCGAAGAACTTGTTGAGCTTCTCCTTGGCACCGCCATGATACCACCACGAATTCATCTGGCGGTTGTTGAGGCCGAAGGGTACCGCGGTCGCCAGCGCAAAGGCAGGGTCCTTGCCCCAGAAATAGTAGAGAGCCGTCTGGCCCATCTCCACCGTGCCGTCGGTCACCTTGTCGGCGACCTGCAGGCCGGGGACGATTTCGCCGGCCGGGAAGGCCTGCACCTGGAAATTGCCGTCGGTGGCTTCGGTCACGTAGTTGGCGAAGACCTCGGTGCCGCCATAAAGCGTATCGAGGCTCTTGGGAAAGCTCGAGGTAATGCGCCACTTGAGCTTCGGCATGCTCTGGGCGATGGCGGGCGCAGCCAGCGTCGTGGCGGCAGCAGCGCCTCCGGCAACGACGCCGGCAGTCTTGATGAATTTACGACGATCCATTTGGTGGTCTCCCTCACAATTTTGGACAAGGCGAGGGCATTTGATCTCGCCGTGCCGTCTTCTTGACCTGGATGAACACGGCGGGCATTGCCGTCCTCGGATGACATTGCCCCTCGGTTCTCGTGCCCGAAAGACAATCAGGCTGAATTACTTAAGCCCAAGCCAAAATCAAACGCAAGTACGACAAAGGCCGCGACCCCAGTGGAATCGCATGCGCGCATGCGCTATTGCTCCACCACGTGAAATATCAATCTGGGGATCGATCATGCCGGCATCCGGTTTCCGCCCGCTGGTGGGCCTGCCTTCCGATACCAACGACAAGGATGGCCTTGTCTTCCACACCATCGGCGACAAGTATTTGCGCGCCGTGGCCGAGGTGGCGCGCTGCGCGCCGGTCATGCTGCCCTCGCTGGGCGATGCCGGGCTCATCGAGGCATCACTCGACCATCTCGACGGCGTGGTGATGACAGGGGCAACGTCCAACGTCCACCCGCCGCACTACGGCGCCGAGCCCACCCCGGCCCATGAGCCCTACGACCATTCCCGCGATGCTACCACCTTGTCACTGATCACCAGCGTCATCTCCCGTGGCATGCCGCTGTTGTGCATCTGCCGCGGCTACCAGGAGCTCAACGTGGCGCTGGGGGGCACGCTGGAGACCGAGGCCCAGCGCGGTGAGGGCCGCCGCGATCATCGCGCCCCCAAGGTGGAAGAACTCGACATTCGCTACGGACCCAACCACGACATCGCCATCACCCCTGGCGGCAAGCTCGAGGCAATTCTCGGCAAGTCCTCAACCCGGGTGAACTCGCTGCATCGCCAGGCCATCGACCGTCTTGCCGACGGCCTTCAGATCGAGGCCCGCGCTCCCGACGGCATCATCGAGGCGGTCTCGGTCAAGGGCGCCAGGGGTTTTGCACTGGGTGTGCAATGGCACCCGGAATACAAGGCCGCGGCCAATCCCGATTCGGTAAAGCTGTTCGAAGCCTTCGCGGATGCAGCCCGCGCCTATGCGGCGGCCCGCTCCAACCCCTTGCCCGCCACTGGCAGCTAGATCAGTTCCAGCAGCGCTGCCAGCGAGGTGATGGTGACGGCGGGGCGGCCGGGGATGCGTTCGTCCTTCAGGCCGAAGCGGTCGATGCGGGCCACCGTGAACCCGAAATGGGCTGCCGCCTGGCCATCCCAGGTATTGGCCGAAACAAAGCCCACCTGGTGCGGTTCGCTGGCCCGCGATCTATCCAGCGCCAACTGGTAGACGGCGGACTTGGGCTTGAAGATGCCCACTTCCTCGACCGACAGCACATGATCGAGGCTGGCGCCGAGCCCGGCCGATTTGACCGCCGCCTCCAGCATCGCTGGTGAACCGTTGGACAGGATTCCCGTCTCCAGCCCGGCGCCTTTCAGCCCGGCAAGCGCCACCCGTGCATCGCCATAGGCATCGAGCCCGAGATAGAGCTGCATCAATTCCTCGCGCAAGGCTGGATCGGCTAGCCCGTGGGCCTCCATGGCATAGTCGAGGGCATCGCCCGTCACCTGCCAGAAATCGGCATGAGAGCCCATGAGTGAACGCAGCCAAGTGTATTCGAGCTGCTTCTGCCGCCACAAACGCGAAACGGCATCGGCCTGATCACCGATGCGCCCCCCCACCCGCGCCACCGGCGCATGCACATCGAACAAGGTTCCGTAGGCATCGAAGAACACGCTTGAGACACCGGAAAAGGCTTTGGCGGTCATTTGCATTGCTCCATAAATTCGGCTCTTATCGAAGAACGGCCCATCGATGGGCGATATCCGGGACAAAGGTCAAGCCATGAGCGCGCACTCCCACGATCACGATCATGCGACATCAGGCTCCGAACTCGATGAAATGACGCTGCGGGTGAAGGCACTCGAATCGCTGCTGGTGGAAAAAGGCTACGTCGATCCCGCCGCCCTCGATGCCCTGATCGAGACCTACGAGACGAAAGTCGGCCCGCGCAACGGCGCACAGGTAGTGGCCAAGGCCTGGGCCGATCCGGCCTACCGCGAACGGTTGAAGGCCGATGCCACCGCAGCCATCGCCGAACTGGGATTTTCCGGCCGCCAGGGCGAGCACATGGTGGCGGTGGAGAATACACCCGAACAACACAACATGGTCGTCTGCACCCTGTGCTCGTGTTACCCGTGGCCGGTGCTTGGCCTGCCGCCGGTGTGGTACAAGGCGCCTGCCTACCGCTCGCGCGCCGTCATCGACCCGCGCGGCGTATTGGCGGAGTTCGGCGTCACGCTGTCGCCGGACCAGGCGGTCAGGGTGTGGGATTCGACCGCCGAGATCCGCTACCTGGTCATTCCCATGCGCCCCGAAGGCACCGAGGGCTGGAGCGAGGAGCAGCTTCAGCAACTCGTCACCCGCGACGCGATGATCGGCACTGGCCTTGCGCTTGCGCCCGGCGAGGTGAAGCCATGAACGGCGCCCACGACCTCGGCGGCATGATGGGCTTCGGCCCCGTCGATGCCGAACCCGGAGAACCGGTCTTCCATGCCGATTGGGAAAGCCGCGTGCTCGCCGTGACCCTCGCCATGGGCGCGCTGGGCGAATGGTCAATCGATGTCGCCCGTCAAGCCCGCGAGAGCCAGCCGCCGGCGCAGTATCTCATCTCGTCGTATTATCAAATATGGCTGGCCGGTCTTGAAAAACTCATGGCCGCACGCGGTCTGGCAAGCGCCGGCGAACTGGCGAGCGGCTGGGCCGGGGGTCCGGCGAGGCCGACGAAACACCCACCGCTTGCCGCTGCAAATGTTGCAAAGGCAATGACTGCCGGTTCTCCCTATGAGCGCCCGGCCCCGGCGCCCGTCCGCTTCAAGCGCGGCGACAAGGTGATGACCAAGAACATCAACCCCACCGGCCACACCCGCCTTCCCCGTTACCTGCGCCACCACGAGGGTGAGATCATCGCGGTGCATGGCGCGCATGTGTTTCCCGACTCCAATGCGGCCGGCAAGGGCGAAGACCCGCAATGGCTCTACACCGTGAAATTCGCCGCCAGCGAGCTGTGGGGACCGGATGCAGATCCGCGCGACAGCGTGACGGCCGATCTGTGGGAGCCTTATCTTGAGAGCGCCTGAGCCATGATCGGCATCCACGACATGGGCGGCATCATGGGCTTCGGCCCTGTTGACCCCGAAGCCGGCGAGGCGGTGTTCCGTAGCTGGTGGGAGGCCCACGCCTTTGCCCTGTCGCAGGTCGCTAGTCGTGCGCCTTCCATCGATGCGTTTCGCCACGTCGCCGAGCACCGCTCGCTCGCGGCGTATCTCGCCATGCCCTATTACGGGAAATGGCTAGATGAGCTGGAAAAGGGCCTGCTTGCCTCCGGCGCCATCACCGGCGAGGAACTGGCCGCGGGCCGGTCGGCCAGCGGACGGGTTGCCAATGCCCGCGCGATCCCGCCCGACAAGGCGATTGCCTCGTGTTTCGCGCGCCATTCTTATGAGCGCCCGGCACCGGCGTCGGCCCGCTTCACTGTCGGCGACAAGGTGATGACGAAAACCATCAATCCCACCGGCCACACCCGCCTTGCCCGCTACCTGCGCCACCATGCCGGCGAGATCATCGCCGTGCACGGGACCCACGTCTTTCCCGACTCCAATGCGGCCGGCAAGGGCGAAGACCCGCAATGGCTCTACACCGTGAAATTCGCCGCCCGTGAGCTGTGAGGGCCCGATGCCGATCCACGCGACACCGTGACGGCCGATCTGTGGGAGCCTTATCTCGATGCCTGCTGACAAGCTTGATGCCCTGCCCCGCCTGCCGCGCGACGACGCCGGTCCGGTGTTCGCCGCCCCCTGGCAGGCGCAGGCCTTTGCGCTGGCGGTGAAGCTCAACGAGGCCGGCGTCTTCACCTGGAGCGAATGGGCCGAAACCTTAGGCGCCGAACTGGCCGCCGCCGGCCCCAGCGACAGCGCCGACAATTATTACGAGCACTGGCTGGCGGCGCTGGAAAAGCTGGCGGTGACCAAAGGCACCATGTCGCGCCACGACCGCCTCGCCCGCCGCGATGCCTGGGACCGCGCCGCCCGCGCCACGCCACACGGCGAGCCCATCGTTCTCGGGCGCGACGAGCGCTGATCGCCGAACCTCGCTGCAACGTGATTTGCCAGTGTGGGCGAATTTACCCAACTAGCCCGCATGACCGTCACCCTCGATCTTGGACCTCTCGATGGCCGCATGCTGGTCGGCGGCGGCGCCTGCGACACCCCTCGCTGCCTGCAAGTGTTCAGCCGGCCTGCCCGAGGGCTATGCCGAGGCCCTGGAGACCGGCCTGTGGCCGTCGCTCGACATCCTGCCTCAAGCCGCCGAATAGACGGTCTGATGGAACTTTGCCGATAGTGGGTGGCAAAGGATGCATGCACGGCTGAAGTGAACTAGACTGTCGCCGAACAACCAGATTTTCCCGGAAGCGACCCATGGCCGAAACTCAAATCACCCGCCGCCTCGCTGCCATTCTGGCGGCCGATGTTGTCGGCTACAGCCGCATGGTGGGCGAGGATGAACAGGGCACCATCGATGCCTTGCGCGAAGTGCTGAGCAGCCACTTTCGCCCCATCGTCGCCCGCTACAAGGGCCGCATCGTCAAGCTCATGGGCGACGGTGCGCTGGTGGAATTCTCGAGCGTGGTCGATGCGGTCGATGCCGCCGTCGAATTCCAGCGCGCCATGGCCGTCCGCAACGCTTCGGCCGACAAGCCCATCACGCTGCGGATCGGCGTCAATCTCGGCGATATCGTCATCGAGGGCGCCGACATCCTAGGCGACGGCGTCAATATCGCCGCCCGCCTCGAAGCCCGCGCCCCCGCTGGCGGTGTGCTGGTATCCGACGTCGCCTGGAGCCAGGTGGCCGGCAAGGTCGATGCCGGCTTTGCCGACGGCGGCGAAGTGCAGCTCAAGAACATCACCCGCCTGATCAGGGTGTGGCGCTGGGACGGTGGCGACAAGGAGGGTACCAATGCCCGTCCGCCCGCCCGCCATGAGGAACAGGAAATCCATTTCTGCACCGCTCCGGACGGCGCACGCATTGCCTATGCCTCGGTGGGGTCCGGGCCGCCAATGGTCAGGGCGCCGCATTGGATGACCCATCTCGAATACGAATGGCACAATCCCTTCACCCGGCATTTTCTCGAGGAACTCGCGGCAACGCACCGCCTCATCCGCTTCGACCAGCGCGCCAACGGGCTGTCGGACTGGGACGTCGATACCGTGTCGCTCGATGCCTTCGTCTCCGATCTCGAAACCGTGGTCGATGCCGTCGGCATCGAGCGCTTTCCCATCATGGCGCTGTCGCAGGGTTGCGCCATCTCCATTGCCTATACCGTTCGGCATCCCGAGCGGGTAAGCCGTCTCATCCTGTTCGGCGGCTTTGCCCGCGGGCCTTTCAAGCGCGGCGCCGCCGACAAGGAGCGCGCCGAAGCCCTCATCACCTTGATGAAGCACGGCTGGGGCCAGGACAATCCGGCTTTCCGCCAGATGTTCACCTCCGCCTTCATGCCCGATGCCACCCAGGAACAGATGCAATGGTTCAATGAGCTGCAGCGCCGCTCCGCTTCGCCCGACAACGCGGTACGGCTGCGCCGGGCGGTCGCCGACTTCGAGGTGAGCGATCTGTGCGCACAAATAAAGGTCCCCACCCTGGTGCTGCATTGCCGCGACGATGCCGTGGTCCCCTTCGATGAAGGCCGGCGCATGGCGGCCATGATCCCCGGCGCCCGCTTCGTGCCGCTTGAAAGCCACAACCACATCGTGCTTGAGCATGAACCGGCCTGGCAGCGCCTCAGGCAGGAGATTCGCGATTTCCTCAAGGCCGGCGCCTGATCCATGAAGAAACCCAAATCCGCCCAACTCCTGAAACGCGAACGCCGCTGGTGGATACTGGCAGGCCTCCTGGTGTTGTGCCTCGGCGCCGGCTGGATGGCCGGCACCGTCACCGCCGGACCGGTCAGGACCTGGTATCCAGGGCTCGCCAAGCCCGCATGGACTCCGCCCGGCTGGATATTCGCGCCCGTGTGGACGGCGCTTTATGTGATGATGGCGGTGGCGGCCTTCAGGGTGTGGTGCACCGATCCGCGCTTTTCCGGCACCCGGTTGGCGCTCAACTTCTTCTTTGCCCAACTGGTCTTCAACATCGCCTGGTCGTTCCTGTTCTTCGGCCTGCGCTCGCCCGGTCTGGCGCTCATCGACATGGGGCTTTTGTGGATCATGCTGGCGCTCACGGTTTACGCCTTCTTCGACCGCGACCACCCCGCCGGCTACCTCATGCTGCCGTATCTGGCCTGGGTGAGTTTCGCCGCCGCGCTCAATGCCGCCATCTGGACGATGAATTGAACCTCAGGCAGGGCCGATACCGAGACCGGCGCGTCCGCGACGCCGCCGGAATTTTGCAAAATCTCCGCCGCCGGCGGTACACTCCGGTCCGTCAGGGCGCGCCGTGGCGGCAAAGCGACAGGGTCCATCATTTGTTGCATGAGAATTGCCGGTGTCGATGTTGAAACCTTCACCTCGCCGAATTCACGCCGCCCGCATTGCTGCTGCGAACTGGTGCAACACCAGCCGCCAGGCCCTGGCGCTGACCTTCCTGCTGCAACAGCACGAGCAAAAGGCGCTGAGGCGGGATGGCATGGCGATCATCGAGGACTTCTTGCCGACCGAGGCGTTCCACCGGGTGCGCGGCGAAGCCCGGCGGGCGGTCGAGGAGGTGGAAAAGGCGGTACCCGTCAGGCAGCGCCTGGAGCCCGGCTTCAGTGCCCCCGAACCCCATCCCTGGGGGTTTGACCGCTTTGACGGCGGCACCCTCAACCGCTTCATCGACATCGACCCGGCGAGCATGCCGGCGGTCAATGCATTGGCGCACGACCGGCGGGTGGCGCGGTTGTGCCGGGTGGGTCTGGGCATGCACCGTCCGCCGCGTCGCGGCATGATCTATCTCACCGTGCACGGGGACGAGGCGGCCAACCACGATATCCAGAAGGACCTGCACCGCGACACCTTCTTCAGGAAGATGAAGTACTGGTACTTTCTCGAGCCTGTCACTGCCGATGACGGCCCGTTCGTCTATGCGCCCGGCAGCCATCGGCTGACACCTGAACGCTTGCGCTGGGAACATGCACAGGCCGAAAGGCAGGGCATACCGAGTGTCTTCGTCGATGGCGCCTTCCGCATCTCGGACGTCGAACTGGCGGAGATGGGGCTGCCGCCGCCGCGCGCCATCGAGGTTGCGGCCAACACCCTGGTGATCGCCGACACCTTCGGTTTCCACCGCCGTGGCAATGCCCGGCCTGGCAGCCGCCGCCTGTCGATCTACGGCCAGAAGAAGCCCTGGCCCTTCGCGCCGGTCGGGGCCTAGATCAGCATGCAATTGGGTGGAATCACCCAATTGCATAAAAGCTGATCGATTCCAATATGTTGAGCATGATGTTATCCGAAAAGTGGTTTCCACTTTTCGGCATCATGCTCTAGGGCCTGCTGGCCCGCGGGTCAGGACCCGTCAATCGTCGCATGGCCACTTGGCCGGCATGGTGAGGTCAGCCGGCAGGATGGTGGTCTTGTCGCCGCAGGCAATATCGATCTGGTCCTGGGTGAGGTTCTTCGTCTTGCTCAGGTCGGCACCCTGGAGTTGCGCCTTGTAGAGGAAGGTGCGGTCGAGATCGACGTTGATGAGGACGGCGTTCTGGAAGCTCGATCGCGACATGTTGGCACGGTCCATGTCCACGTCCGTAAGGGTGGTCTTGTCGAAGTTGGCGCGGAAAAAGTCTCCCTTCGACATGTCGGTTGATTGCAGTATCGCTCCGGAAAAGTTGGTGCGCTGCAGTTCGGCCTTGTGAAAATTGACGTTCTTGAGGTCGGCCTTCTCGAAGTTGGTTCGCGAACCGTAGGCGAATTCGAAATTGGCCTTTTCCAGATTGGTGTCGCGAAAGCTGACCCGGATGAGTTCGGCGCCGCTGAAATTGGTCCCGACGAGTTTGGAGCCGGTGAATGTGGTGCCCGACAGGTAGGATTTCTTAAGATTGGCGCCGCTGAGATCCTTTTCCTTGATGATCAGCCGCTCCTTGTAGCATTTGGCCCAGTTGACACCCGTGGCCGGCGAGTCGCCGCAGTCGGCGAGCGCCGGGGAGACAACAAGGATCGTGGCGCTTGCGATGAGAGCGGTGAGCTTGATGATGTGTTTCATGGCAGTAGTCCCTTGTCTGTCCTGGCGCCGGGAGCGCGGCCACCCTCGAAGGCTAGCATAACGTTTTGCGCTGGAATACCGCCTTGTCTATCGCATTAGATCAGCATGCAATTGGGTGGAATCATCCAATTGCATAAAAGCTGATCGATTCCAGAATGTTGAGCATGATGTTATCCGAAAAGTGGTTTCCACTTTTCGCACAGCATGCTCTAGCCGCTTGCCCGACACCATCGCCCACATTCTCATCAGCAAATGAATTGACGGTGACGGGGTTGCGGTTGTAGAACAAAATAGGAACAAAAAAGATCTACAACGGAACCTGCCATGACACGCGACCTCAACACCGGGCGCGGCCGTGGGGGAGGTCCTGTCCTCTCCCCGCCCCCCAATGCGACCGCCGGCCGGGTGCCGCGCCCGGCCGTCCTTGCCCGCTTGCGCCAGGCGGTGGCCCATATCGAGGACGCAAAGGCCGCCGCCCTGCCCCACCGGTCAGACGAGGCCGCCATCCGGGCGAGGTGGGCAGCAGCCTGCGCCCCGGCGAAAGGCGATGAAAGCCATGGCAGGCCGGCCCTGGCCCCGCGCCTCACCCTGGGGTTCGATGAGATCGATGATCGCCTGCCGGGCGAGGTTCATTCAGGCGCCGGCGTGCACGAAATCGCCGCTGCGGCTCCCGCCGGCGTGGCCGCGGCCTCCGGCTTTGCCGCCGCCCTCATGGCACGCCACATCGCCCGCCTGCCGGATGCCGATACCCGGCCCCTCCTGTGGTGCCGCCACGCCGCCTCGGTGCGCGAACACGGTCATCTCTACGGCCACGGGCTTGCCGCCCTGGGGCTCGCAAGCGAGCGCCTGTTGACCGTCAGCCTCACCCGCCCGCGCGCCATTTTGTGGACCATCGAGGAGGCGCTGAAGTCGACCGCCCTTGCAGGCGTTATCGCCGACATGACGGCCGAGGCCCTCGACCTCACCGCCTCGCGCCGGCTGATGCTCGCCGCGCGCGCATCGGGCGTGCCCTTGCTGTTGGTCTTTGCCCGTCCGCTCGCCGGGGCGACGGCGGCCCTCACCCGCTGGCGCGTTGCCCCCCATGCCTCGGGCGCGCCCGCCTTCGATACCGGCGCCCCGGGCCTGCCGGCATGGACCCTCACCCTCGAACGCAGCCGGGCCGGGCGCCCCGGCCAGTGGACAGTGGAATGGCATCATGCAACGCATCGTTTCGCTCTGGTTCCCGCACTTTTCGATCAATCGCTTCGCCTGGACGAAAAGGCGGGACCGCGTTCCATGGCCGGCGGCTGATGGCCAGCCGCTGGCGCTGGTGGAAAGCGGCGCCAAGGGCCTGCGCCTCACCGCCTGCGATCGCCTCGCCATCGCCCGCGGCCTCAAGCCCGGCGAACGCCTCGCCGATGCCCGCGCCCGCGTGCCCGACCTCGCCACCGCGCTGCACGAGCCTGAAAACGATGCCGCCATGCTGTTGCGCCTCGCCCGCTGGGCCGAGCGCTGGAGCCCCGCCGTCATGCCCGATGCGCCCGATGGGCTGATGCTCGATGCCACCGGCGTCGCCCATCTCTTCGGCGGCGAGGCGATGCTCATTGCCGACATCAAGGGCCAGTGCGGGCGCCTCGACTTCACCGCCATCGCCGCCATCGCCGGCACCCCGCCCGCCGCCCGGGCGCTGGCACGGTTTTCCCGCCAGATAATCCTCACCCCCGGCAACGAGCGCGATGGCTTGAACCCCCTGCCGGTCGAAGCGCTGGGGCTGGACCCCGAGACCTCCCACACGCTTGGCCGCCTCGGCCTCAAGACCATCGGCGATCTCTGCCGGGTGCCGCGTTCGAGCCTTGCCCGGCGCTTTCGCCGCGAAAGAAGCACATCGGTGCTCAAAAGCCTCGATGAGGCCCTGGGCCTTGCCGATTGCCCGCTTGATCCCCTCATGCCCGAACCGGCACTGGTGGTGCGCCACTGCGTCATGGACCCCATCATCACTCACGAGGGCATCGAGGCGATCCTGACGCTGCTCGCCCAGACCTTCTGCACCCGCCTTGCCAATGCCGGCCACGGCGCCTTGCGGGTGGCCTTGAAACTCTACCGCACCGATGCCTCGCGCGCCGTGGTGCAGGCGGGCCTTGCACGGCCCTCGCACGATCCCCGCCATATCGTGCGCCTCATCGCGGCGCACCTCAGCGAGGTCGATCTCGGCTTCGGCGTCGATGCGGCAACCCTGGAAGCCCTCAACCCCGCCCCCCTCGACTACCGCCAGGAAAATCTCGACGGCGCCCCGCCGGCCGGCGGCATCGAGCTGGCCGCCCTTGCCGACCGCATCGCCAACCGCCCCGATGGAGCAGCGCTTGCAAGCTTCAGGCTCATCGAAAGCCACCTGCCGGAACGGGCCGAACGCTTTGCGCCCCCGGGCTTCGGTGAGACCCCGCAATCCCCGCTGCCGCCGCCTGAGAGGCCGCCGGGGGCCGCCCCCGCCCGCCCGCTGGTGCTGTTCGACCGCCCGGAGGAGGCAAGCGTCATCGCCGCCGTTCCCGACGGCCCGCCGGTGCGCTTCATCTGGCGTCGGCTGGCGCGCCGCGTGGTGCGCGCCGAAGGCCCTGAGCGCATTTCGCCGGAATGGTGGACCACCCCGCCCGGCGCTTCGCCCCCGCGTCCGCGTGACTATTACGTGATCGAGGATGCCGAGGGCCGGCGCTACTGGCTTTTTCGCGCCGGGCTCTACGGCGAAGAGGCAGAGGCGTCCCCGCGCTGGTATGTGCACGGGCTGTTTGCATGAACGGATATGCCGAACTGCAGGCCACCTCCAATTTCTCCTTCTTGCGCGGCGCCTCGCATCCCGAGGAACTGGCGGCGACTGCCAAGACCCTGGGGATCGAGGCGCTGGCCGTCACCGACCGCAATTCGCTGGCCGGCATTGTGCGCGCCCATGTGGCCGCCAAGGACGTGGGGCTCACCTTCGTCGTCGGCGCCCGCCTCGATCTCGATGACGGCACGAGCCTTCTCGCCTGGCCCACCGACCGCACCGCCTATGGCCGTCTCACCCGGCTTTTGACCCGCGGCCAGCGGCGGGCGGAAAAGGGCGGGTGCATCCTCAGCCTCGATGATGTGGCCGAATTCCAGCACGGGCTGATCCTCGCGCTTCTTCCCCCCGAAGGTTGGCCGGATGAGGCTTTTTCCGACCGCCTCGGCACATTGCGCCGCCGCTTCGAGGGCGCCTTTTATCTCACCGCCCAGCGGCGTTTCGGACGTGGCGACCGCGCCCGCCTCAACCGCCTCGCCGCACTTGCCCGGCACCACGGCGCGCCGCTGCTCGCCACCAACGACGTGCTCTACCACCACCCTGCCCGAAAACCGTTGCAGGATGTCGTCACCGCCATCCGCGAGAAATGCACACTTCGCCAGGCCGGCTTCCGCCTCACCGCCAATGCCGAGCGCCACCTCAAGACCCCGGCCGAAATGTTGCGCCTGTTCGCCGGTCATGAGGACGCCGTCGAGCGCACCCTGGAGGTGGCGGATGCTTGCCGTTTCAGCCTCGATGAACTGCGCTATGAATACCCCGAAGAACCGCTGCCGGCGGGGCGCGATGCCGATACCCATCTGGGCGTCCTTGCCTGGAAGGGAGCAGCCGCGCGCTATCCGGGGGGCATCCCCGACAAGGTGCGGTCAACGATTGCCCGCGAGCTCGTCCTCATCAAGAAGCTCGGCTATGCCCGCTATTTCCTCACCGTCCACGACATCGTGCGCTTTGCCCGCGCGCAACCTGAGCCGATCCTGTGCCAGGGGCGCGGCTCGGCTGCCAATTCGGCGGTGTGCTACATGATCGGCATCACCGCCGTCGACCCGGCCGAGATCGACCTTCTGTTCGAGCGCTTCGTGTCGGAGGAACGAAAGGAACCTCCCGACATCGACGTCGACTTCGAGCACGAGCGCCGCGAGGAGGTGATCCAGTACATCTATCGCCGCTACGGGCGCGACAAGGCGGGACTCGCCGCCACCGTCATCACTTACCGCGGGCGCAGCGCGGTGCGCGAGGTGGGCAAGGCAATGGGGCTTTCCGAGGACACCACCTCAGCCCTGGCCGGCATCGTGTGGGGGCGCATGAGCGAGGAGATGTCGCAAACCCGCCTGCGCGAGGCTGGGCTCGATGCCGCCGACCCGCTGCTGCGTCAGGTGCTCGAACTCTCGGGCGAGATCACCGGCTTTCCCCGCCACCTCTCCCAGCATGTGGGCGGCTTCGTGCTCACCCGCGAACGCCTCGATGAAACCGTGCCCATCGGCAATGCCGCCATGGCCGAGCGCACCTTCATCGAATGGGACAAGGACGACATCGACGCCCTCGGCATCCTGAAAATCGACGTGCTGGCGCTCGGCATGCTCACCTGCATCCGCAAATGCCTTTCCCTCATTGAGGCCTGGTACGGGATGAAATACACCCTCGCCACCATCCCGCGCGAGGATGCCGCCGTCTACGACATGTTGTGCCGGGCCGATTCGGTGGGCGTCTTCCAGGTGGAAAGCCGCGCCCAGATGAACATGCTGCCGCGCCTGAAGCCGCGATGCTTCTATGATCTCGTCATCGAGGTGGCGATCGTCCGCCCCGGCCCTATCCAGGGCGACATGGTGCACCCCTACCTGCGCCGCCGCGACGGGACCGAGCCGGAGGACTATCCCGCCCCCGATCCCCGCTTCGGTCCCCCCGATGAACTGCGCGCCGTTCTCGGGCGCACCAGGGGCGTGCCGCTGTTTCAGGAACAGGCCATGAAGCTCGCCATGGTGGCCGCCGAGTTCACCCCCGGCGAGCTCAACGAACTGCGCAAGGCCATGGCCACCTTCCGCCGCCGCGGCACCATCGGCCGGCTGGAGGAAAAGATGGTGCGCCGCATGATCGAGCGCGGCTACGCCGAGGACTTCGCCCGGCGCTGCTTCAACCAGATCAAGGGGTTCGGCGAATATGGTTTCCCGGAAAGCCATGCCGCCAGCTTTGCCCATCTGGTCTATGTTTCGGCCTGGCTGAAATGCCATTACCCGGCGGTGTTCGCCTGTGGGCTGTTGAATTCGCAGCCCATGGGCTTTTACGCCCCCGCCCAGATCGTCCGCGACGCGCGCGAGCACGGGGTCGAGGTGCGCCCGCCCGATACCGGGTTTTCAGGCTGGGATTGCACATTGGAAGCGGCCGCAAGCAAGGAGGCAAAGGCTCCCGCCTTGCGTCTCGGCTTCAGGCTTGTCGATGGCTTGAAGGAGGCCGATGGGCAACAAGTAGCGGAAATGGCTTTCCGCAACCCCTCCGCCCTCCACCGCGCCGGAATTCCCGTTTCGGCGCTGGAGCGGCTGGCGGCGGCGGATGCCTTCCGCTCCTCCGGCCTCGATCGCCGCCAGGCCCTGTGGGAGGTGAAGGCGCTCAGCAAAGCCAAACCTCTGCCGCTGTTCGCCCATGTCGAGACGAGCGATGCAGGCGCCGACCTCCCCGTGACGCTGCCCGAAATGCCGGCGGGCGAGCATGTGGTCAACGACTACCAGACGCTGAAGCTTTCCCTGAAAGCCCACCCCATGAGCTTCCTGCGTGAGATGGCAACGGCTGAAGGCGTCACCGACAATGCCGCCTTGAAACAGATGCGCGATGCGCAAGCCGTTACCATCGCCGGCATCGTGCTGGTGCGCCAGCGTCCCGGCAGCGCCAAGGGCGTGGTCTTCGCCACCCTGGAGGATGACTATTCAGTGGCCAACATCGTGGTGTGGCCCAGGGTGCTGGAACGCTTCCGGCCCATGGTGATGGGCGCCCGGTTGATGCTGGTGAAGGGCCGCATCCAGCGCGCCGGCGACATCATCCACGTGGTGGCGAACCGCATCGAGGACCGCACCTCGTGGCTGTCGTTGCTGATGGCCGAGCCCAAAAAGTTCGCCAACCCGCTGGCCCGCGCCGACGAGGTGGCACGCCCCGGCTACGACCTGCGCCAACCCGCAGCAAGGCATCCGCGCAACGTGCGCACCATCCCGCGATCACGGGATTTTCGTTGAGAGCAGGGCAGTTGCGCCATTGAGCGGAATCAATGTCTCAACGCTGGCTGGTCTCCCACTCCGGATTGATCCACGGCGTCTGGTTCGACGGCGCCAGCGGTTCGCGGCCGAGGATGTGATCCGACGCCTTTTCTCCCGTCATCAGCGACGGGCCATTGAGATTGCCGTTGGTGATCTGCGGGAAGATCGACGAGTCAGCGACACGCAAGCCCTCCACCCCGATCACCCGGCATTCCGGATCGACCACAGCCATGGGATCGTCGGCGGCGCCCATACGGCAGGTGCCGCACGGGTGATAGGCGCTCTCGCATTCTTCGCGCACGAAACCGTCGATCGCCTCGTCGCTCTCGATATCGCTACCCGGCTGCAGTTCGCGCCCGGCGAACGGCTTCATGGCGTCCTGGGTAAACAGCTCTCGCGTCAGCCGGATGGCCGAGCGGAACTCCGTCCAGTCGTTGGGATGCGACATATAGTTGAAGAGGATCGACGGCGCCGCGCGCGGGTCGTCCGATTTGATCCGCACATGCCCGCGCGATTTTGTCCGCATCGGCCCCACATGCACCTGGAAGCCGTGTGCCGCACCCGCCACCTTCTTGCCGTCATAACGCACCGCCGCCGGCAGGAAGTGGTACTGGATATCCGGGTATTCGATGCCGGCGGCCGAACGGATGAAGCCACAGGATTCGAAATGGTTGGTCGCCCCCAGACCCGACTTGAACAACAGCCAGCGCAGGCCGACAAGACCCTTGGAGACGAGGTTGAATTGCGGGTTGAGGGTCACCGGCTGCAGGCACTCGATCTGGAAATAGACTTCCAGATGGTCGTGCAGGTTGCCGCCCACCCCGGGGCGATGAACCAGCGGCGCGACCCCGGCCGCCTTCAGCACCTCGGCATCGCCGATGCCCGACAGCTGCAACAGCTTTGGCGAGTTGATGGCCGAGGCCGCGATGATGACCTCACGGTTTGCCCGTACCGTTTCGATCTTGCCACCGCGCTCATATTCGACCCCCACGGCCTTTTTGCCCTCGAAGACGACCCGGCGGGCAAAGGCGCGGGTGGTGAGATCGATGCGGCCGGTTTTCAGAGCGGGCTTGAGATAAGCGTTGGCGGCCGACCAGCGCACCCCGTTCCACACGGTCATCTCCATTTCGCCAAAGCCTTCCTGCTGGCGTCCGTTATAGTCAGGCGTCACCGGATAGCCCGCCTCGCGGCCGGCCTCGACGAAGGCGCGATAAAGCGGATTGGTGAGACGGCCGCGAGTGACATGCATCGGCCCATCGGTGCCGCGCCAGCCTTCCTCGCCGCCGTGCGAATGCTCCATGCGCTTGTAATAGGGAAGGACGTGGCGATAGCCCCAGCCCTTGGCGCCCATGGCTTCCCAGCTATCGAAATCGCGGGCATGGCCGCGTACATAGACCATGCCGTTGATCGAAGACGACCCGCCGATCACTTTTCCGCGCGGTGTCACCAGGCGGCGGCCGCCCAGGTGCGGTTCCGGGTCGGACTGGAAGCCCCAATCATAGGTCTTCATGTTCATGGGATAGGAGAGCGCCGCTGGCATCTGGATGAATGGCCCTCGGTCGCTGCCGCCATATTCCAGCACGCAGACGCTGTAGCGTCCGTCTTCGGCCAGACGCGCCGCGATCACCGAGCCCGCCGAACCCGACCCGACAATTACATAATCAAAACCCGACGCCATTCACTGACCCTCCCCGGCTTGGCTTACGCCCCAAGCCCTGTTGAGTATCACGGTTGTCCGGCAATTTACACTCAAGCTGGCCCGAATGCATGGACAAGCCGCCGGTTCTGCGGCATGTATTCGCCGGGCGGCGTGATCACTTCACCTATCCAGGGTCTGGACCGCGGTTCGGCCGCAAGCGGCGCCCCAATGATCAGGAGCCGGCATCAGGCTCCGCGGTATTTTGACGGAGCCAAGCATGACCAGCGCCAACATCAATTTCCCGACCGCCATCAAGTTCGGCGCCGGCCGCATTGCCGAGCTGGCACATCTGTGCCGCGAGGCCGGCATGCAGCGTCCGTTGCTGGTCACCGACCCGGGGCTTGCCGCCATGCCCATGGTCAAGCAGATCCTCGCCGATCTGGACAAGGCCAATCTCCGGGTCGGCCTGTTCTGCGAGGTGCGCCCCAACCCGGTCGAGCAGAACGTCAAGGACGGGGTGGCCGCCTTCAAGGCCGGCCGCCATGATGGCGTCATCGCGCTGGGCGGCGGCTCCGGCCTCGACGTCGGCAAGCTGGTGGCCCTGATGCAGTGCCAGACCCGCTCGATCTTCGACTTCGAAGACATCGGTGACTGGTGGACCCGCGCCAACACCAAGGGCATCGCCCCAATCATTGCCGTGCCGACCACCGCCGGCACCGGCTCCGAGGTCGGCCGCGCCGGCGTCATCACTCACCCGGCAACCCATGAAAAGAAGATCATCTTCCATCCGCAGCTGATGCCGCACTTTGCCCTGCTCGATCCCGAACTCACCGTCGGCCTGCCAGTGAAGCTGACGGCGGCGACCGGCATGGACGCCCTTGCCCACAATCTGGAGGCCTATTGCGCCCCATTCTACAACCCGCTGGCTGCCGGCGTGGCGCTCGAAGGCATGCGCCTGGTGAAGGAAAACCTCGTCATCGCGGTGAAAAAGCCACGCGACATCGAGGCGCGCGGCAACATGCTGATGGCGTCTGCCATGGGCGCCACCGCCTTCCAGCGCGGCCTCGGGGCCATCCATGCCCTGTCACACCCCTTCGGCGGCCTCTACGATGCCCATCACGGCCTGCTCAACGGCATCATCATGCCCTATGTGCTGATCGCCAACCGCAAGAAGATCGACGACGCAATCGAGCGCGCCGCCCATTATCTCGGTATCAAGGGCGGCTTCGACGGCTTTGTGAAATGGGTGGTGAAACTCAGGAAGGACATCGGCATCCCCCACGCGCTGAAGGAGATCGGCATCGACGACAAGCGCCTGGGTGAAGTGGCGGCCATGGCCATCAAGGACCCCTCGGCCGGTGGCAACCCCATCCAGTTCAGCCAAGCCCAGTACAAGACCCTCGCCAGGAAGTGCGTGAAGGGAAATTTGTGAGGCGCAGGCTCCTGCCGGCCACGTCACAGCGCTGCCATGCCCAAAAAAGGCGGGCATGACAGCGAGCAGGGTATCGCGGCGCTCTAGTTGATTTGGATCGACAGGCCTGGAAGCGTGATGACGGGAAGCGGGACGACCACTGTCCACCACGGCTCGGCGTAGTAATAGCCGCCATAGTAGTAAGTGTAGCCATCGCGGCGATCCCGATAACGATGACCGCCGTGATATCTGTGATACTCATTCCAGTTACGGTAATGGCGTTTCTTCTTCTTTTCCGTCACTTGAATGACGTTGCCATCGGGATGGGAGACCTGCAGCGCGGCACCCGGCGCTACCGCCAGGGTCATCGCCGAAGCCCCGCATAGGGCGGCTATCTGGGTACCGCCGGCGATCGCGGCTGCAAGGCCGAGTTTTTTCCAAGGCAGACAACACAAATATGACATTGCGTATCCTTTCGCTCCTTACTGGGGTACACAGGGTCACCGGAGCAAGGCGCGAGCCGGCCCTGCATCCATCATTCCTGTATATAGGCGCGCAACGAGAGATTTCGACCCTGATTTTGCATGACGAATGCGGCAGGAAGTGGGTGCCGCAAGCCTGATCCTCAACACTGCCTCAACCGAGTTCAAACGTGGTGATCCCGAAAATCTGCGACGGATCGAGATCGGGCGGCTTGCCCTTGTACATGCGCGCCGTCTCGAAGACGGGATGAAGCCCCAACCAGCGCGCCAGTGCGACAGCCGCCGGATTGGTTTCAGGCACATCCAGGAAAACCTCGTCGCCCTTGCACCTTTCGAGCAGTGGAGCCACCAGGAGCAAGGCTTCCTCATCGCTGCGCGCAAACAGCGGGCCGATCTTGTGGCCCGCATGGCAGCGGCGGATCACCCCATAACCGGTCAGACTATCGTCCTCAAGGAGCCCGAGCCCAAGGACCCCCGGCATGCCGAGCCACGCCGCGAGGAAGTCTGGGCGCGGTGCCGGAAACAGCCGTTCGCGCGCCTCGAAGTCAACCAGCATGGCCGCATCGTGGGCCGTCAACGACCTCAAGCGTGCCTTGCGCCGGGCGTCGGGCACCGTGGCTGTGCCGCCGTAGCGGACATTGCGGTGGGCAAGCACAAAGCCGGACCTGGCATAGTTGTGCTGCTGGGCGACCACACCATCGAGACCGGCGGTGAGCCCCTCGATACCGGCCAGCGCCGCGGTCCACAGCCGCAGCCCCCACCCCCGCCCGCGAAATTCCGGCCGGCAGATGTAAAAGCCCACGAAGGCAAATTGACCGCCATAGGTAACCGCGGAGATGGTGGCGGCAAGTTCGCCACCGGCGTAGAGGCCGAGAAAGCCCTTGCTGTCGGCGGCATGGAAGGCGGCGGCATCATCAAGGCCGGGGTTCCAGCCCTCCAGCCGCGCCCATTCCACCGCCGTTGCCACGCCATCGCCTTCGAGGGGTCTGATGTCCAGTTGCATGCCGGTCATTGCGCACCGTCGTCCAGCCGTCGTCAACCCCGAAGGCCGGAGGTCTTGATGGTGGCGGCGATGGCCTCGGCCGACTGCATGGGCGCCATGATGTGGACGCCTGAAATGCCATCGACTTCGGCAAGCGCACCCATCAGTTCCACGCAAATCGCCCGGCCCTCGGCGCGCTCGTCGCCGGCTCTTTCCATACGCTCCATGATCGACGGCGGAATCGAGACGCCATAAAGGTTGTCGTTCATGAAGCGGGCCTGGCGCACCGAAAGCAAAGGGCCGACGCCGACAATGAACTTCATCCGCCGGGTGATGCCGGCCTCGCCGAGGCGAGCGAAATAGCGCCTGGCGATTTCGATATCGAAGCAGAACTGGGTCTGGGCGAAATCGGCACCGGCAGCACTCTTGGCCTCGAGACCGGTGGGCAGCCAGTCCTCGGCGGGATCGCTGGGTGCATCGGCGCAACCGATGTGGAAGTCCGGCCGCGGGTCGATGTTGCGTCCAGAAGGCAGGGTGCCGAGATCGCGCATGTCGCGCGCCATCGCCATGACGCCACGTGAATCGAGATCGAACACCGGCTTGGCCTCCGGCATGTCCCCGGTGCGGGGATCGTCGCCATGCAGGATGAGGAAGTTCGTCACCCCTTGTGCCGCCGCCCCAAGCAGGTCGCCGGCCAGCGCGATGCGGTTGCGGTCGCGACAGGTCATCTGCGCCACCGGCTCGATGCCGGCCTGGGCCAGGATGGCGGCAGCCGCAAAACTGGAGACCGACACCCGTGCACTGGCCGCATCGGTGACATTGACGGCATCGGCCAGACCGTTGAGCGCATCGGCGCGCTTCAGGACGGCATCGCGCGAGGCCGCAAGCGGCGGTGTGACCTCGGCGGTGATGACGAACGCGCCGCTTTGCAGCTTCTGCCTCAGCATGAAGTTTCCGCCCCTCCCGGCTTGGTCTTGATTCAGGTTATGAGGGAATGCCGCCAAGCCCTTGAAATGACTCGTACCATTGAAAGCGCCACCTCAACCGCCAAGGAACAAACGGCCCACTTCGGCGTCCTGCAACAGATCGTCGCCCTTGCCCGCCTTGGCCAGTTCGCCGGACACCAGCACATAGCCAAGATCGGCGAACTCGAGGCCCTTCTTGGCGTTCTGTTCGACCATCACGATGGTTTTGCCCTCGGTGTGCTGGAGGTCGTCGAGGATATCGAACACCATGTCGATGAAACGCGGTTCAAGGCCGATGGACGGTTCGTCGACCAGCAGGATTTCGGGGTTCATCACCAGCGCGCGGGAGATTTCCAGCAGCCGCCGTTCGCCACCCGACAGGACGCGCGCGGGATGGCTCCGCCGCTCGGCCAGGCGGCTATATTTCTGGAACACCTTTTCCGCCGCCTCCTTGGCCTCGTTGGGGCGGTCCTTCAGGAAGCCGCCCATCCACAGGTTCTCTTCCACCGTCATGTCGGGGAACACCGAGTTGTCCTGCAGGATATAGGCGATGCCGGCCCCTTTCAGCTTGTCGCTAGGCTTCTGCGCCGTCACGTTCTTGCCGCCGACAGTGATCGCCCCGGAGAAGATATTGGTAAAACCGAAGATCGAATGCAGCACCGTCGACTTGCCGGCCCCGTTGGGACCGATGAGGCACAACGACTGGCCCTTGCCGACCCTCAGGTCCACCCCGTGCAGGATCTCCATGCGCCCATAGCCGGCGCGCAGATCGTCGATGGCAAGAAACACTTCGCCGCCGCAGAGCTTTGCCAGGTCGTCCTTGCCGGGGGCGGCTTGCTTGATGCGCTGGGCTTCGCGCGCCACCGCATCCACCGACATCACCGCATCGACGCTGCCCTTGCCGTAGCCGGAAACGGATTTCTTCTTCGCCGGCTTTTTGGTCGGTCCGGCCATCAGTGCGTCCCCAGATAGGCATCGACGACGCGCTGGTCATTCTGGATTGCCTCAGGAGGTCCTTCGGCCAGCAGCTCGCCATGGGCGAGGCAATAGATGTGCTCGGCGAGGTTCATGATAACCCGCATGTTGTGTTCGATGACGAACAAGGTGATCCCGAACTCGGCGTTGGCGCGCCTCAGGCGGTCGATGAGGCCATTAATGAGGGTCGGATTGATGCCAGCGGTAGGCTCATCCAACATCAGCATCTTCGGCTCGCTCATCAGCGCCATGGCAAATTCCAGCAGCTTTTGCTGGCCGAACGACAATGAACCGGCCATCAGGTTGCGCTTGGAGAAAAGCCCGACGAACTCCAGCAGGTCATCGGCCCGATCCACCTTCTGTGAAGAGCGCTGGCGGAAGAAGTCGGTGAAGGCGCGTCCGCGCATGGAGCGCGAGATCAGCATGTTCTCCACGCAGGTCATCTTGGAATAGATGCGGGTCTGCTGGAAGGTGCGAAGCAACCCCATGCGGGCAATTTCCGGCACCGTATTCTGCGAGATTTCCTTGCCCTCGAAGCGAATCGAGCCGCCATCGATGGGGTGGAACCCGACGATGGAGGAAAACAGCGTCGTCTTCCCCGAACCGTTGGGCCCGATGAGGCCGATGATGCGCCCGTCATCCACCTTCAGCGAGATGTTGTCATTGGCCCTGACGCCGCCGAACGATTTTGAGACACCCGACACTTCCAGAAGGGCGCTCATGGGCGGGCCTCCTCCGGTTCGCTGGCACCAGCCGGGTCGGGATCAATCGTATGGCCGAACAGCGCCGGGAACCGCTCGCGCAGATAGCCGAGGATGCCTTGCGGGAAGAACACCACGATCAGCACGATGAGCAGGCCCAGCGCCACCCGTTGCCAGCCCAGAAGGTAGGTCCAGAACAGTTCCTTGAATACCTGGAACACCGCCGCGCCGATCACCGGCCCCCACAGCGTGCCCTTGCCGCCGAGGATGGCCATCAGCACCATCCACACCCCGATGGTGGAACCGGCAAATGCCAGGTCGTTCGGATCGATGAAGCGGTTCATGTTGCCGTAGATACCGCCGGCGAGCCCAAGGAAGAAGCCGGAAAACATCCACGCCGCTACCTTGAGGCGGGTGGTCGGAAGGCCCATGGCTTCCGCCTTGTCCTCATCGTCGCGAATGGCGTTGATGGCAAGCCCGAAGCGGGTGGACAACAGCCAGCGCGTGGCAAAGAAGGTGACGACGGCCAGGATGAAGCAGAGGTAGTAGTAGAAGCTGTTGACATCGAGAGCGTCGGGCGCGGTGGGCGCCGTCATGCCGGAGCCGGCGCCGATCCAGTTCCAGCCAGCCGCCAGTTCGCCGGCCGCCACACCGAGCCCGAGGGTGCAGATGGCGAAATAATGCCCGCGCATGCCGAGCACCAGCGAGCCCAGCACCAGCGCCGTCACCACCGCCAGGAGGCCGCCGGCCACCACCCCGGTAGCGAGGCCGCCGAGATATTGCGGCATGTTGAAGACGAATTCAGTGCCGCCGCCGCGCGCCGCAGTATAGGCGCCGACGGAATAGAACAGGCCGATCTGGGTGACCGCGCAGCCATACATACCCACGCCCACGAACACCACATTGCCGAAGGAGTTGTACCCCATCTGGCCGCCTACCAGGTCCCAGGTGAGGGCAAAGACCACGAACAGCCACAGCGTGGCGATCTGCTGCAGATAGGCCGGAAAGAGAAACGGCGCCGCCAGCCCCAGAGCCAGTAGCGCCCCCCAGACAGCAACGCGGGTACCGCCCGTCATTGTCGGTCCCATGCTCATTTGAGGTAGCGCCTTTGCCGCTGCAGACACCAGTTCCGCACCACGAGCACCGCCACCAGCAGCAGGAAGACGAAGGCAAGCTGAAACTGTGCGCCGAGGATGAAGCCGGCATAATTCTCCGCAATCCCGAGCCCGACACCGGACAGGATCACCCCGCCGAGATTGCCGAGACCGGCGACGATGACGATCATGAACGAGCGCAAGGTGTAGGGCAGGCCGATATAGGGATGGATGGTATAGGCCATGGCGATGAGCGCCCCGGCGGTGCCGCAGATGGCCGCGTTGAGGGCATAGGTGGTGGCATAGACATGGTCGGTATTGATGCCCAGGACCCGCGCTGCGCGGGCGTTCTGCGCCGTTGCCCGGATCGCTTGTCCAAGCCGCGAGGCCTTCAGAAACCACATCAGCCCGAGGCCCAAAGCCACGCAGGTGACAAAGGAAACCACCTTCACCTGGGAAACCGTCACCATGCCGCCGAGGATCTGCCAGGAATCGAGATGCGCGTTGGCCACCCGCACATCAGCCCCGAACACCGTGTTCATGAGCTGTTGCAGGAGGATTGAGATGCCGAAGGTAGCGAGCAGCGAGATGAACAGGTCCTGGTCCACCACCCGGAAGATGACGCCCCGGTAGACAAGCCATCCAACGACATACAAGAACACCGCCGCTACCGGCACCGCGAACAGCGGATGAATGCCATGTGCTGCAAATTCCACCGCCACGTAGCCGCCGAGCACCACGAACTCGCCCTGGGTGATGTTGATGATGTTCATCACCCCCCACACCAACGCCATGCCGTAGGCCGCCAGCGCAAAGACCGCACCGATGAGCAGCCCGTCGATGATGAGCTGCACATTGAAGACCGGCGCAACCGTCAGGATCTGCAGGTTGGAAAGCATGCCCGACATATCGTCTTGCCCCACCTCGCATCACACCTGCTCGGGTGAATGCTGTTCCCGTTCAACCGGCAGCGAACCGGTAAGCGGACAGGCACGGCCCGATGGCCGTGCCTGCCAGTCAGCAATTGCTGTCGCTACCGCTTGTCCCAAGTCGGAGCCGGGATGACGGCCTTGGCCGCGGCCCACTTGCTCGGCGCAACCAGTACGTACTTGCCGTGCTGCACCTGGGTCAGGACCATCGACTTGGCGGTGTTCTTGCCGGTCGAATCGAACTTGATGGGACCGTAGAAGGTGGTCATGTCGGTGGTCGCCAGGGCATCGCGCACCTTTTCGGGATCGAGCGATCCAGCCCGCGAGATGGCATCGGCATAGACTTCGACGGCGGCTGCCGATTCCGCTGCCTGATAGGGCGGATCGTAGTTGTAGGCGGCCTTGAACATCTTCACGAAGTTGGCCGAGTCACCAAACAGCTTGTCCTTGTAGGTGAGCGCCGCGTCCCACTGCGCCGCGCACAGCGCGTATTCCGATGCCTTGGGATACTTCTTGATAATCTTGGCCGAGTCGCAATGGGTCATGGCGAGGATCGGCACATAGACTTTCATCTCGGAGATCTGCTGCACCGCCGTCGCCGCGCCCTTGGCATGGCCCGAGACGACCAGCATGTCGGGCTTGAGCGCCTTCACCTTGGTGAGGGTCGCCGACATGTCGCTGAGCTCTTTCGGCAGCTCGTCGTCGATGACGATTTTCATGCCCACCTTCTTGGCGTCCTCAATGACACCCGAGCGGATATCCTGGCTGAACGGATCGTTCTGGACCGCCACGGCCACGGTGAGCTGGTCAGGCTTTTTGCCAAGATTACCGGCGTTCTCCGCCGCCAGCGTGACGGCCGAGGCCAGATACTTGTCGGAGGTGTTGAGCACTGCGAAGAGATACTTGTAGCCCTTGGTGAACAGCGAGCGCGCTGCGCCGTTGGCTTCCACCATCGGCACCTTGTATTTCTCGATCACCGGCGCCATGGCCTTGGTCATGCCGGAGGAGTACGGCCCAAGCACGAGTTTCACGCCGTCCTGCTGGATCAGGCGCTCGGCCAGCTCGACGCCGCGCGCCGGAGTGGATTCGTCGTCGTAGTACTTGACCTGAATCTTGTAGGTCTTGTCGCCGACCTTCACCCCGCCATTGTCGTTGATCAGCTTGGTAGTGAGCTCATAACCGTTCTGGGTGTTCTTGCCATTGGTGGAATATTTGCCGGTCAGCGATACCGCCGCGCCCAGTGTGATGACATCCGCGGCCTGCACCGCCGGGGCCAGAGCGACCACCGCGCCGAGTGCCGTCGCGGTCATCAGGGTTCTGACATGAAACATGTGACGCAATCTCCCTTTTGATTTGCACGTGCTTGTTTTTATGGCGTCCCGCTTCGGTCGCGGGGATGGGTCAGCATAGAATCCCAAGGCGCGCCTTGGCCAGCGAAATAACAGCGTTACCGCGTTGCGGAACTCAATGGGCGGCCACGGCGGCGGCGATATAAACTTCGCGCAGCTTCTTGGTGACGGGCCCCGGTTTGCCGGTTCCGATCTCCTGCCCGTCCATCCGCACAACCGGCATGATGAAGGACGAGGCCGAGGTGATGAACGCCTCGTCCGCCCCCAGGACTTCGGCGAGCGTGAACCCGCGTTCCTCGATGATGATCTGATAATCGGCCGCCAACCGCATCAGCGCACGGCGGGTAACCCCGGGCAGGATGGCGTTGCTGAGCGGTCGGGTGATGACCCGCCCGTCCTTCACGATATAGGCCGATGACGAGGTGCCTTCTGTTATGTGCCCGTCCTCCACCATCCACGCCTCGTAGGCGCCGGCCTCGGCGGCGCGCTGCTTGCCCATACACTGGGCGAGCAGGGCGATCGACTTGATGTCGCGGCGTTTCCAGCGGATATCGGGAATGGAGATAGTCGCCACCCCGGTCAGCGCCTTGGGATTGGCGATGGTCACCGCGGCTTGCGTGAAGGCCATGAGCGAGGCTGGCGTATTGGCCGGATAGGCGAAGTCGCGCTCAGCCACCCCACGTGTCACCTGCATGTAGACGCGGCCCTCTTCGAGCCCGTTATGCTTGACGAGATCCTCATGCACGGCGCGCAACTCCTCTTTCGAGCACGGCCAGGCCATGTCCAATTCCTTCAGCGACCGCTCCAGCCGCTGCATGTGGGGGTCATAGTCGACGAACTTGCCGTTGATTACCGCCGTCACCTCGTAAACGCCATCGGCGAACACAAAACCGCGGTCAAAGATCGAGACCCGGGCTTCTTCTTCGGGAAGAAACTGACCGTTGAGATGGACGATGCGGCTCATGAAGGGCTCCGTTGAAGCGAGATGGAAAGGGTTGCGCCTAGAAACCAGAAAATCGTTGCGCCGTCCATACGGCCTGCCGGTCTTGTTCTCACTGTCTTGCCGACCCCCCCGGGGATCGTGCTAGTGGAAGCCTCGACATCTCTTCTGGAGCTTTTTGTCCCATGTCATCCCCGACCGCCGTTGAGGCCATGCTCGAGCGCGAGCGGGCCCTGTTCATCCAGCGCAACCCGACGTCCGGCAAACTGGCGCAACAGGCGTCTCGGCACTGGCTGGGCGGCGTCCCGATGATGTGGATGTCGGAATGGGGCACCCCTCATCAGTTGTTCATCGACAAGGCCGAGGGCATCACCCTCACCGATGCTGACGGCAATACCTACAAGGATTTCTGCCTCGGCGACACCGGTGCCATGTTCGGCCATTCGCCCGCCCCCGTTGCCGAAGCGCTGGCGCGTCTGGGCGCACGCGGCCTTACCACCATGCTGCCCTCGCCCGATGCCGCCGTGGTGGGCGAACTGCTGAGCGACCGCTTCGGCGTGCCGGCCTGGCAGGTGACGGCGACGGCCACCGACGCCAACCGCGCGGTCCTGCGCTGGTGCCGGGCCCTCACCGGACGCAACAAGATCCTCGTCTTCAACGGCTGCTATCATGGCGCCGTCGATGATGCCTTCGTCAGGCTCGACGACAAGGGACGCGCCATCCCCGATCCCGGCCTCGTCGGCGAGGTGCGCGACCTCACGGCGACGACGAAGGTTGTCGAATTCAATGACGTGGCAGCGCTCGAAGCAGCACTGGCGTCCGGCGATGTTGCCTGCGTGCTGGCCGAACCGGTATTGACCAACGTCGGCATGGTGCTGCCCGATGCGGGCTTCCATACGGTCTTGCGCGAACTGACGCGCCAGACGGCCACGCTGCTGGTCATCGACGAAACCCACTGCATGAGTTCCGGGCCCGGCGGCTATACCCGCGCCCACGGCCTCGAGCCCGATATCATCGTGCTCGGCAAGCCCATCGCCGGCGGCATCCCCGCCGCCGTCTACGGCTTTTCCGAAGCGCTGGCGGCGCGCGCCGCCGCATATATGAAGACCCAGGCCGCCGGCCATACCGGCATCGGCACCACGCTCTCCGGCTCGGCCATCCAGATCGGCATGATGCGGGTGATGCTGGAGACCTATTTCACTGAAAGCAATTTCGACCGGCTGAACGCCCTCGCCGAACGCCTCGAACAGGGCATCGCCGCCGCCATCGCCCGCCGCGGCATCGACTGGCACGTCGTCAGGGTCGGCGCCCGGGTCGAGTTCATGTGCTGCCCGGATCGCCCCAGGAACGGCAGCGAGGCAGCCCGCGTCATTCATCGCCCCATCGATCTGGCAGTGCATCATTTCATGCTCAACCGCGGCATCCTCATCACGCCTTTCCACAACATGCTGCTCATCGCCCCCTCAACCACCGCCGACGACGTCGACCGGCTGGTTGAGACCCTCGATCGCTGCATGGGCGAACTGACCCTATAACCGGAGTAACGATCTTGCCGTCACCCTATCCAGCCGCCCTCATCGAGGTCCGCGCTTTTCTCGACAGCCATCCGGCCATCGAGAGTTTTCACATGATCTGGACCGACCTGTCGGGCGTGGCGCGCGGCAAGATCCTGCGCCGCGACGAGGTGATCGGCGCCTACGAGAACGGCCGCTTTCTGCCCGGTTCGGTGATGAGCGTCGATGCCACCGGCCGCGACGTGGAAGAAACTGGCGGCGTGTGGGACGACGGCGATGCCGACCGCATCGCCTGGCCGCTGCCGGGCACCCTCGTCACCATCCCGTGGGTGACGGGCGCGCCCGCCGCCCAGTTCATCACCACCTTGCACGAAACCGACGGGAGGCCGTGCGTCAACGAGGCCCGCCAGACGCTGGCCCGCGTGGTTGCGCGCTTTGCCGAATTCGACCTGACACCGGTCGCCGCCGTCGAACTGGAATTCTATCTCATGGATCGCGAGGCGGCGCTCGCTGGACATCCCCGCCCGCCACGCGGTCTCACCAACGGCGCCCGCCCACAACATTTCCAGCCCTATCTGTTGCAGGACACCGACGACTTCGCCCCGTTCTTCGACGATATGTACGCCGCCTGCAAGGTGCAGGGGCTGCCCGCCCAGGGGCTCATTTCGGAATACGCGCCGGGGCAGATGGAAGTGGTCCTCAAGCACCGCGCCGATGCCTTGCGCGCCTGCGACGAGGCGATCATGTTCAAGCGCCTGATCCGCTCGGTCGCCGACCGCCACGGCCTCCTCGCCTCGTTCATGGCAAAACCCTACAGCCAGTTCACCGGCTGCGGCATGCATGTGCATTGCTCGATGGCTTCACCCGACGGCGCCAACGCCTTTGCCGCCGCAACGGCGGCCGAAAGCCCGTTGATGCTCAATGCCATCGCCGGCCTGAAAGAGACCATGGCCGGCGCCATGGCATTCTTTGCCCCCAACGCCAATTCCTACCGCCGCTTCCGGCGTTCCAGCTATGCCCCCGTCGCCCCCACCTGGGGCGTCAACAACCGCACCGTGTCAATCCGCGTGCCGGCCGGATCGGGTTCGACCATGCACCTCGAGCATCGCCCTGCCGGGGCCGACGCCAATCCCTATCTGGTGCTCGCAGCGGTCCTGTCGGGCATGCACTACGGCATGGCGCAAAAGCTTGATCCGGGTCCCGCCGTCAAGGGCAACGGCTACCAGCAGGCAGCCCCCGAGATGCCGACCAACTGGCTGGCGGCGCTGAATGCCCTGCGCGCCTCGAGCGTCATGGCCGACTATCTCGGCGAGAGTTTCATCAACCACTTCGCCACCCTGAAAGAGATCGAGGCCGACCGCTTCTACGCCGAGCCCACCGAACTTGATTATGCCTGGTATTTGCGAACGGTCTGAAGCTTGGTCCAACCGCAGGAGCTTGCGACATGGCTGAAATTCCCGTCATCGACATCTCCGCCTTGTTCGGCGAGGCCCCCGGTCCGTGCGCCCTTGTCGATCGCCGCATCTCCCAGGCCGCCTTCGACATCGGCTTCATGGTGGTCGTCGGCCACCCCGCAAGCCTGAAGGTCGGGCAGGCCGAGCGCCAGTCCCTGATCAAACTGTTTGATCTGCCCATGGCGGTACAGCGCCCCTTGTGGAAGCGCAACTTCGCCCCTGAGAACGCCCACATCTATCGCGGCTGGTTTCCCCTGGACTCCTCGGGCGCGCGCAATCGCGAGGGCTTTGAGATCGGCCCCGATATCGTCCGCCCGCTGCCCGAAGATGGCATCGACGATCTGCTTTACGAGCCCACCCCGCTACCCGATGCCGCTGTGCTGCCGCACGGCTGGCTCGAGACGGCCGCTGCTTACTACCTCGGCATGGAGGAGATCGGCCATCGTATCCTTGCCTCGCTGTCACGCAGTCTGATGATCGACGAGCGCATCTTCCGCGAGGTCTTCGACGACGGCATTTCGACCCTCAGGCTGTTGCATTATCCCGCACGCCCCGACGGGGTGCCGGCGGTGGATGACGTGCCCGACCGCTTTGCCGAAGTTGAGGGCCGGCGCGTCGAGCAGGTGGCCCGCGCGCATGTGGATTCCGGACTGTTGACAATCCTCGCCCAGTGCGGCGTCGGCGGTCTGCAGGCCAGAAACGCCACTGGCGAATGGATCGACGTGCCAGTGCGCGACGATAGCTTTTCGATCAATTTCGGCGGCCTCCTGGAGCGCTGGACGGGCGGTCGCATCAAGGCCTCCCTGCACCGCGTCCTCGGCCAGGGCGACAACCGCCATTCGGTGCCGTTCTTCTTCGAGCCGCGTCCCGATGCAGTGATCGCCCCCCTGCCCATCCCCGGCGCTCGCCCCTTCACGCCGTTTCTCTATGGCGACCACTTATGGGCGACCACGACAAAGTTCCCAGAGAACTTCGGGCTTGGTCATCTCCGCCCGCCGCGCGCGCCCTATAGCGATCCGATGGCACCCTGACGGCGATTGGAATCACCCCCCGTCCATCCTATATCGGCACCATGCCAAGCCGCCGCCGCAACCGCTATCATTCAGGTCCTGCAAGCGACCATTTCGATGGCGAGCGCTTCTTCGTGCCCGGCCATCGCGGCGCCAGAAGCTATCGCGAGTTGCTGAAATGGCAGTTCAACGGCAAGCGGACACCATGGCCGGACCGGCTTGAGAACTCCCCGCACCCGGCCCCACCGCCGCGGGTCGCCGGCGGCGACTTGAGTGTCACCTTCATCGGCCAAGCCACCTGCCTCATCCAGACGGGTGGCCTCAACATCCTCACCGACCCGTTCTTTTCCGAACGCGCCAGCCCTTTTCCCTGGATGGGCCCACGCCGGGTGCGGGCGCCCGGGATCGCCCTGAAGGACTTGCCCGCCATCGATGCGGTGCTTGTCAGCCACAACCACTACGACCACATGGACCTTGCCGCCCTGGCGGCCCTGCATGACAACCACCGCCCGCAGATCCTCACCCCGCTCGGCAACGGTGCCATCCTCGCCCGTGCCCACCGCCGCTTCGACGTGGTGGAAGGCGACTGGGGCGACGCACATCGGCTCGGGAGCAACGTCACCGCCCATCTCGCCCCGGCCCTGCACTGGTCAAAGCGCGGCCCCTTCGATCGCAATCACGCCCTGTGGTCGGCCTTCGTGCTGCAAACGCCCGCCGGCATCATCTATTTCGCCGCCGATACCGGCTATGGCTCAGGCGAGCACTTCCGCGAGGTGCGCGCCCGCTTCGGGCCGCCGCGCCTGGCGCTCCTGCCCATCGGCGCCTATGAGCCGCGTTGGTTCATGAAGCCCCAGCACATGAACCCCGCCGACGCGGTGGTCGCCCATGAGGACCTCGGCGCCATGGCAAGCCTCGCCATTCACCATTCAACCATCCAGTTGACCGACGAGGCGATCGACGCACCGGCTGCCGCCCTGGCGGACGCCCTGTCGCGCCGTGGCATCGCGCCAGATGTTTTTCGCGTGCTGGAGTTCGGAGAAAGCTGGCGGCTCGACCGCCTCGCCCCTAGCGGCACCGTCATGCTAGAGAATGCAGCGGAATAGAACTTTAGCGAGGAGATCAGACATGGCCGCGATCATCGGTTGGGCCCATTCCAAGTTCGGCAAGCTCGAGGACATAGACCTGGAAGACCTTATCGCCTGGGCGGCGCGCGAGGCCGTCAAGGACGTCGGCCTCGACTTTGCCGACATCGACGCCATCTATGTCGGCAACTTCGGCGGCTTTGAAAAGCAGGGTTTCCCGGCCGCCTTTGCACTGGAGGCCGACGAGCATCTGCGCTTCAAGCCGGCGACCCGCATCGAGAACGCCTGCGCCACCGGCTCGGCCGCCGTCCACATGGGCCTCAACGACATTGCCGCCAAAAGGAGCCGCTTCGTGCTGGTGGTCGGCGCCGAGAAGATGACCATCACCCCCGGCGACCAGATCGGCGATGTGTTGCTCAATGCCTCCTACAGGAAAGAGGAAGGCGAAACCCCCGGCGGCTTTGCCGGTGTCTTCGGCACCATCGCCAGCCTCTATTTCCAGCGCTACGGCGATGCCTCCGAGGCCATGGCCCGCATCGCCGCCAAGAACCATAAAAACGGCGTCGCCAACCCTTACGCCCAACTGCGCAAGGATTTGGGGTTCGAGTTGTGCAACACCGTGTCCGACAAGAACCCTTACGTCGCCGGCCCCATCCGCCGCACCGACTGCTCGCTGGTCTCCGACGGCGCCGCCGCCATCGTCCTCACCGATACCGAAACGGCGCTCAGGCAAAAAAAGGCGGTGCACTTCCGCGCTGCTGCCCATGTGCAGGACTACCTGCCCATGTCGACGCGCGACATCGTTTCATTCGAGGGCTGCGAGGCGGCGTGGAAGAAGGCCCATGCAGCGGCAGGCACCAGCCTCGATGACCTGTCGCTGGTGGAAACCCATGACTGCTTCACCATCGCCGAACTGATCGAATACGAGGCCATGGGCCTGACGCCGAAGGGCGAAGGGGCGCGTGCCATCAACGAAGGCTGGACGGCCAAGGACGGCAAGCTGCCGATCAACCCTTCGGGCGGCCTCAAGTCCAAGGGCCACCCCATCGGCGCGACGGGGGTTTCCATGCACATCATGGCCTCCATGCAACTGACCGGCACCGCCGGCGACATGCAGGTGCCGGGCGCAACGCTGGCCGGGCTTTTCAACATGGGAGGTGCTGCCGTCGCCAACTACGTTTCCATTCTCGAGCGGCTGCGCTGAGGCGGGCGACGCGACGCGTTGCTTGCCCTGCCTCGTCATGTCGGCATCCCTGCCGCCGGCGTTGCGGCATGCGTCTTTGTCTCCGCGGCCTGATGGCCCGAAGGTCCCGGGGGATGGGAAAAGCGCCGGTTCAGCGCTTGACTGTTTAGAGCGTGTTTGAGAAGGGGATTCCCATCGGCGTGTTTGCGTGATTCATCGAGTGTCGGTTTGATTCGGAGGCCGACACGATGGCAAGACAGAAGCGAAGGCGGCGTTGCTATGCGACCGACCT
>Ga0315540_10000126_pt1 | contig 39709 bp, 35 predicted proteins | sample SalMarSW160110MG_FD_203677 | JGI IMG/M metagenome (GOLD analysis project Ga0315540, IMG submission 203677) | Salt marsh sediment microbial communities from the Plum Island Ecosystem LTER, Massachusetts, United States - Salt Marsh Sediment SW1601-10 ...
CATGCCGACCACAGGTAGCTCAAGGGCGGGTTCCCCGGACGCTCACGTAGCACGTCCGTGTTACGGACATGCACACAAGAACCAGCTCCGGCCTCGCCGCCGGCGCCTTTCTATCGTCCCCCAAATCGTCCCCCATGGCGCTTAGGTGGATTACAAATTTTGCGCTAAGTTATTGAAATTATTGGTGGGTGTACAAGGACTCGAACCTTGGACCCGCTGATTAAGAGTCAGCTGCTCTACCATCTGAGCTATACACCCATGCCGCGTCGGAGGCTTGGGGCCCCGGTCAGGCGGCGCATCTCTAACAAACGATGCGCCCCCTGTCCAGCTAATCGGCCGGCCGCGGCTGCAATTCATTCAAGGCCTTGAAACGCCAGGCCTTCACGGGCCGCGGCGCGCCTCGCGGTCGAGGTCCTCCAGCGGCGCCGGACGGCCGCGCCGCTTCTTGATCTCCAGCTTCGAGAGCGCCGCCATGTAGGCCTTGGCCGAGGCGACCAGCGTATCGGGATCGGCCGCCCGACCGGTGACCGACTTGCCCTCCTCGACATCCTCCAGCCTCACCGACACCTCGGCCTGGGCATCCGTCCCCTCGGTCACCGCGTGCACCTGGTAGAGCGCCAGTTTGGCGGTGTGCGGCCACAAGGCGTGAATGGCGTTGAAGGTGGCGTCCACCGGCCCGTTGCCGGTCGCCTGCACGGTCTTGTGCTCGCCATCGATGGCCAGCGTCAGGGTGGCCGACTGCGGGCCCATGGTGCCGGCGATGACGGTCAGCGCCACCACCTTCATCTTGTCTTCGGCGGTGGCGATATTCTCGTCCACCAGCGCCTCCAGGTCCTCGTCGAACACGTGCTTTTTACGGTCCGCCAGCGCCTTGAAGCGCACGAACGCATCCTCAAAGGCGTTGTCCGACAGCTTGTAGCCCAGATCCTCCAGCTTCGACTTGAAGGCATGGCGGCCGGAATGCTTGCCCATGACCAGCGAGGTCTTGCCCGCCCCCACCGATTCCGGCGTCATGATCTCGTAGGTCTGGGTATGCTTCAGCATGCCGTCCTGGTGGATGCCGGATTCATGCGCAAAGGCGTTTCGCCCGACGATCGCCTTGTTGTACTGCACCGGGAACGACGATACCGCCGAGACCAGCTTGGAAGCCCGCGCCAACAGCGCCGGATCGACGCCGGTTGTGTAGGGCAGCACGTCGTTGCGGGTCCTGATCGCCATGACGATTTCTTCCAGCGCCGCGTTGCCGGCCCGCTCGCCGATGCCGTTGATGGTGCATTCGACCTGCCGGGCGCCCGCCCTCAGGCCGGCCAGCGTATTGGCCACCGCCATGCCGAGGTCGTTGTGGCAATGGGTGGAAAAGATCGCCTTGTCGGCATTGGGCACCCGCCGGCGCACCATGTCGAACAGGGCGTAATACTCATCCGGCACCGTATAGCCGACGGTGTCGGGGATGTTGATGGTGGTGGCACCGGCCTTGATGGCGGCCTCGACGCAGCGGCACAGGAAATCGTGCTCGGTGCGGGTGCCGTCCTCGCAACTCCACTCCACATCCTCGACCAGCGCCCGGGCGCGGGTGACCGAGGCGATGACCATCTCCAGAACGTCGGCCGGCTCCTTCTGGAGCTTCCACTTCATGTGCACCGGGCTGGTGGAGATGAAGGTGTGGATGCGCGGGTGCTTGGCCTTCTTCACCGCCTCGCCGGCCCTCTCGACGTCCTTCATGCCGGCCCGCGCCAGACCGGCGACGGTGGCGTTCTTCACCCGCTTGGCGATCTCGGTGACGGCTTCGAAATCGCCTTCCGAGGCAATCGGAAAGCCCGCCTCGATGATGTCGACGCCTATCTCGTCCAGCAGGTCGGCGACTTGCAGCTTTTCATCCAGCGTCATGGTGGCGCCGGGCGATTGCTCACCGTCGCGCAGGGTGGTGTCGAAGATCAGTACCCGGTCCTTGTCGGCCCCGGGCTTGGGGTTGGTTGGCGTGCTCATGGCGAATTCCTCGTTGATGTCTTCATAGGATAGCAGAATTTACTGACCAGCCGTTACCGGCCCGGGTCATTCCCACGTTCATCCCCTAGACACACCGCCCGGCAGCAAAACCGGACCGCCGCGGCCTAGGGGCGGCTAAGGAGGAGGGTGAGGTCAAGCGCCAGGATCGAACCGGCCTTCAGGCCGTTCGGCAGGATTGCTGCAATGCTGGATGCGGTGATCATCGGTCCCGTCGATCCATTATCCTAAAGGGGCGAGCCGCTTGGCCCACTGCTTCGCGCCGACGTTCCATGCCATAAACCGCCGCCGCGATCAAGTGCGCTGTTGCCGCCCCGCTCACATCCCGAAGGCCAGCACCGCCATGATGATGGCGACGGCGGCGGCCAGCCACATGCCGGCAAGCCAGAACTCCAGCTTGCCGAGCAGCCCCGCATAGTCGCCGGTTCTGGCGATCTGCCCGCCGGTGCGCCGCGCCATGAGGTGGCAGGCGGTCAAGAGTACCACCAGGCCCATCTTGACGTGGAAGGCGGCGTTGAAGTCGCCCCTGCCTTCCGCCATCCGCATCCACACCAGGGAAAGCCCGGTGACCCAGATGCCGGCGATGATCATGTCGCCGAACATCCCCATGAGGCGCCTGAGGCCCTGCAGCGCCATGGCCCCGTCGCCCGACTGGCCGTGGGCAAAGCGCACGTTCATGAAATTGGCAAAGCTCATGCCGGTCACGGTGGCGATCAGTAAGAGGTGGGTGATCAGCAGTATGGTCATCGCGCGGTCTCCATCTGGCCGTGGCTGACGCGGACGGCCTGGCCGCCGACCCGCACCTTTCGAATTCTCCCGTCTTCGAGGTCGGCGAACAGCCGGATGAGGCTGGGGCGCCCCATGTCCTCGCCCTGGGCGATGACGATGGCATTGCCGCCCTCACCGAGCGCCCCCGCCGCCTTGAGTGCGCCGGGTATGGTGGCGGCCGCCGAACCGGTGGCCGGATCCTCGACGATGCCGTCGCCGGGTGCGAACAGCCGGGCGTGATAGTCGGCCTCCCCGCCTTGACCGGCGCAATAGAGATAAGCCCCGACCCGCCCAACGCCATCGATCCCGCTCCACGCGGCGCTATCGACCCGTGCTCTGGCCAGTGCCTGGCGCGAGGCAAGCGGCACGAAAAGGAACTCGTTGCCGGCGGCATAGAGCCGGGGGTGATGCGCCGCAAAACCAATGTCGTCTTTCGTCAGCGACAGCGCCGCGGCGATGGCTCCCGCATCGGGGGCGTTGCCGGTTTCTTCGGGTAGTTTGGCGGCCGTCAGTTCGGCATAGGGCGCATCCGGCCCCAGCCGCCGCACCAGCACCTCGACCAGACCGACCTTTTCCTCCAGCCGCAAGGTCGTCTCGAAGGCGCACCCCGGCTTGCGCTCCAGTTCCGCCAGCAACACCGCTGATCCGACGGTGGGATGGCCGGCGAACGGCAGCTCGCGCGCTGGGGTGAAGATGCGTAAACGCGCCGTGTTGGCGGCATCGGCCGGCTTCATCACGAACACCGTCTCCGACAGGTTGAACTCGCGCGCCACCGCCTGCATGGCCTCGCCCGACAGATCATCGGCATCCAGCACCACGGCCAGCGGATTGCCGCCGAAACGGGTGTCGGTAAACACATCGAGCGTATGAAAATCGAGCCGCATCCCCTGCCCCCGCCCTCACCCCAAAACTGTCATCCCCGTGCTCGACACGCGGATCCACAAGCGCCCGGCACGACTTCAGGCCGCCGCCCCTGGATCCTCGGGTCGAGCCCGAGGATGACACTGTCAACTCTCGTGCTCGGACGTTAAAGGTGGAGCACATGGCGCGCAAGAGCGCGGGCATAGGCCGGCATCGGCCGTTGGAGATCGCTTTGCCCCCTGACCGCCACCAGCCCCGCCAGTTCAGGCTCGTCCTGCCTGCCCATGAAGGCTTCGATACGCGCCACCAGGCGATCGGCCAGCTGCTGGAAGCGATAAACCCGTGCGATCGACAGGCGCCTTGCCTCGTAGACGGCCAACACCTCCCCGGCCTCGGCCTCGCCCAGATCGAGTCCGGTTTCCTCGCGCACTTCGGTCGCCATCGAGCCTTCGATATCGACGCGCCCGTCCGCCTCGATGTCGCGCGGCTCCAGCGATCCCGACGGCGGATAGGCAAGCCCGGCATTGAGCGTATGGGCGCCCATGATGCCGTAGATCAGCGCCCCGTCGCTCGACACCATCGCCGGCGAGCCGAAGCAGTTCCACGCCGCGTGATCGGCAAAGCCCCAGTCGCGCCATGCAATGAAGCTGGCATAGTCGATGGTGCGCATCCGCATGGCGAGCCGCCCGTCGACGATGGCCGGGTCGAAGCCCATCAGCATCTCGCCGTTCCACACGCGCGGATTGCGCTTGACGAGGCCGGCCCAATGGGCATCGATGCGGTCGCGCTGGCGCTCGGCGAACGCCCACCCACCCGGCTCGTGCACCAGGTCGGCACCGGCGATGGCGCGGATGCGAACGGCCTCATCACCCCCGGCGGTCAATAGTATCCCTCCGCTGGCCCTTTGTATTCCTGGATGGTGTTGCCGCCGTCGACGACGATCAGTTGCCCGGTCAGATAGCTTGCCTCCTCGCTGGCGAGGAACACCGCCACGTGGCCGATCTCTTCGGCCGTGCCCGGTCGCCCTATGGGCGCATTGTTGCCGGCGGTGATCTCCTCGGGTGGCGATGAGGCTGTGGCGATCCACCCCGGCCCGATGGCGTTCACCGTGACGCCTTCAGCCGCAACCTCGATGGCCTGCGCCCGCGTCATGCCGAGGATGCCGGCCTTGGCGGCGGAATAAATAGTGCCCCTGGGGTTCGACACCAGCGGCCCGGTCACCGACGACATGTTGACGATGCGCCCGTAGCGCCTCTCGATCATCCCTGGAACCACCCGTCTCGTGACCAAAAACACCGAGGTGAGGTTGATATCGATGCCGCGCCGCCACTGGGCTTCGGTGATGTCCTGCACAAGCTGCGACGGCTCGTCGAACCCGGTCTGCACCATGCCGGCATTGTTGACGACGATATCGAGCGGTCCCAGCGCCGCCTCCGCCGCGCTCACCAGCCGGTCCACCTGCGCCGCATCGGTCAGGTCGGCGATGGCGGCAAACGTCTCGCCCTCGACCTTGCCCAGCCCGGTGAGCCGTTCGAAGATCCGATGCGTTGTCGAGGTAATCGCCACCTTTGCTCCCGCCGCTCTGAGGAGGCGCGCCGTCGCGAACCCGATCCCGCCATCGCTCCCGCACCCCGTGACCAGCGCCACCCGCCCCTGAACACCCGCCATCAATCCACCTCCTGCACGTTTCGCATCCACCCTTTCTTACGTGATTCCGGCGCGGGTCGAAATCCAGGGCACACGCAAGAGTGTTTGCCGAACACTCAAAGCCCGTCACCCCGTGACTTGATCACGGGGTCCATTCCGCTGGCCTCACCGCCTAGTGCAGCCAAGGGATACCGTCGCCCGATGCCCCTTTCCACTTTCGCTTGCAAGCGCGCCAAGCCCGCTGACCAGCCTTGCAAGGTCGCCCCGATCAAAGGGTTCCGGCCGGTGCGGGTCGCAACGTTATGGGCGTATTGCACCATACAACTACCGCGTCCTCACTGCTTGATGCATTGGCATAGCGATGCGGTAGGTGGCTCGGGAAGGAGAAGCTGTCGCCTTCCTTCAACTCGTAGGTCTCTTCGCCCAGGGAGAGGCTGAGGGTGCCGGCGATCACCAGACCGGCCTCCTCGCCTTGATGGTGATAACAGTCGTCACCGGTCGAGGCGCCGGGCTTGTAGCGGGAAATGCCGAGGATGAGCTGTCCGTTGAGATTGGCCGAAAGCAAATGGTCCTCGAGCCCCAGATAGTCGGTGCTCGACAGCGCCGAGTAGGCGATGCGGCGGCGGTTCTCCCTCCTGACAATGAACCGGCGTTCGTTGCTGTCGGCGAGCGCGTCGGCCTGGAAGAAGAAGCCGATCTGCACCCCCAGCGCTTCGGAGATGTCCTGCAAGGCGGCAACCGACGGTTTGGTGAGATTGCGCTCCACCTGGGAGAGAAAGCCGATCGACTTTCCGGTCGCGTCGGCGAGGTCTTGCAGGGTCATGTTGCGCGCCTTGCGCAGATCGCGGATGTCGTCGCCGAGGCTGGCGAGGGCATCGTGTTCGGGCGTCCTGGGCTCGGTCATGGCCATCATCTCACCTCTCAAATGCGGGCGGCCGCCGTGAAGCCTTCCAGAACGGCCTCCTCCACGGTGCGCGGCGCTGCGGCATCGCCGATGACGATGACCTCGCCGGGGAAATCGCCGAGCCCTTCCATCAGCGTCGTCTCGGCCTGAGGTGCAAAGCAGGTGACCACGGTATCGACGTCCTCGCAGATGATCGGAGCGCCGCCGGTCAGGTGCTGGAAGTAGGCGGTTGAGCCATCGGCGCCATAAAAGCGGGCATAAGGTATCATCTCCACCCCCAGCTTGTGCAACTCGCCGATCCACTGGTCGCGCACGATGCCCTGGATGGATTCACCCGCCACGATGCCTCCCGACAAGAGGCGTACATGGCAGCCGTTGCGGGCGAGCATCTCGGCCAGGCCGAGGCCTGACCAGTCGCAGGCCCAGTCGGCGATGACGACGCGGGCGCCGACATTGGCCTCGCCGCGGATCACCGACCAAGAATCCACGACATGAGCCTCGCCGATCTCGGCCTCGGGCAGGCGGGCACGGGCGCCGGTCGCCATGACCACCACGTCGGGGCGGGCTTTGCGCACCGCCGCGACATCGACGGCATGGCCCTTCACCACCTCGACACCTGCCAGCTCCATCTCGCGGACGAGATTGGTGATGACGCCGCCGAACTCGGCGCGGCCGGGCAGCGCCTGGGCAAGGATCGCCTGGCCGCCGAGCTGGTCGTGACGTTCATGGAGGCTGACGCGGTGACCGCGCGAGGCAGCGACCGCGGCCGCCTTCATGCCGCCAGGTCCGCCGCCCACCACCATGACGCTGCGTGCCGGGCTGGCGGGCTTCAGGTCGCCCAGTTCGAGCTCGCGCCCGGTGACCGGATTCTGGATGCAGGAGATGCCGTAAAGCGCCAGGCGGTGGCCGACGCAGGCCTGGTTGCAGGCGATGCAGGCGCGGATATCGTCAGCCCGCCCGGTCCTGGCCTTGGCGGGAAACTGCGGATCGGCGATCAGCGCACGAGCCATGCCGACCATGTCAGCCTGGCCACCGGCGAGGATGGCTTCGGCGATCTGCGGCTGGTTGATGCGCCCGGCCACCAGCACCGGCCTGGAGACGGCCTGCTTGAGGCGGTGAGCGTCCGTGGCGACATAGCCGGCTTCGACCGCCATGGGGGGAAACACATGGATCCAGCCCGCCGGGCTGGCCGAGGAGCCGGAGATCACCGAGAAATAGTCAACATCGCCGTCGGCGTCGATGGCCCGGCAGATGGCGAGCATGTCCTCAGGCGTCATGCCGTTGGCTGTCATTTCCGACAGCGACACGCGCACGCCCAGCGTCTTGCCCGGCCCGATGATGCGGCGGGTGCCCGAGAGAACCTCGCGCAGCAACTTCAGTCGCGCCTCGAAGCCGCCGCCGAATTCGTCGCTGCGGCGGTTGGAATAGGGGTTGAGGAACTGCGAGACGAGGTAGCCCATGCTGGCCAGGATCTCGACCCCGTCGAGGTCGGCCTCGGCCAGCCGCCTGGCAGCCTGGTGATAGGCATCGATGATCTCCCACACCATGGCGTTGGACATGGCGACGGGGACCACCCGGTAGCGTTCGTCGGGGATGTCGGAGGCCGAATAGGTGCGCGGTCGCGACCCGTCGGCGCTGGTGCGCACCCCGCGCCCGGCATGGAAGAGCTGGCCGAACACCGGAACGCCATGGGCGCGGCAGGCCCGGCGCAGGGCGGCAAGCCCCGGAACCACGCCATCGTCGCCGGCATAGACATAGGCGCCCTGATAGTGGTGGCTGGGGTGGATGGTCATGCCCTCGATGATGATCAGGCCGACGCCACCTCTGGCGCGCGCCTCGTGATAGGCGATGAGCTTGTCGGAGACCTTGCCGCCCGCGCCCAGCGTGGTGCCATGCGGCGGGTTGAATATGCGGTTGGCGATGGCAGTGGGGCCGAGCTGGATGGGTTGGAAGAGATGATCGAAGGCGGGCATCGGCCGGGTCCTTTGGCATGAGATAGCGTGAAGCGCAATTATACATACGTGAAATTTCTATTGCAATTTTTCATTTTTGTGAGAAAGTGCCCCAGCGTTCCATCCGGGTCTGCCACATGAACAAGCCCTTCTCGACCACCCCCTCAAGCGCCCTCACCGCCGACCTGCTGGACCGTGTCGAGGCGCCGGCCGAGGCGGCGCGCGGCTTTCCCAATGCAGCCTATACCGATGAGGCCTTTCTTGCCCTCGAGCGCCAGCAGGTGTTCGCCCGCAACTGGGTGCTGGCCGGTTTTGCCCATCAGATCCCCAATCCCGGCGATGCCATGCCCGCCGACGTCGCCGGCCTGCCGGTGGTGCTGTGGCGTGGCAAGGACGGGGCGATAAACGGTTTCCACAACGCCTGCCGCCATCGTGGCGCGATGCTCGTCGACAGGCCCTGCGCCGGGCGCAACCGTCTGGTTTGCCCCTATCACGCCTGGACCTATGACCAGAGCGGGCGGCTGGCAGCGCGGCCCTATTTCGATGGCAAGCATCCCAGGGAACAGCAGATGCCGGCCGATCCGGGCTTTGACCTGCAACCGGTCAGGCTGGGCCAGTGGCAGGATCTGATTTTCGCCGATCTGTCAGGCGAAGCACCGCCGCTGGACGACGTCCTCAGGCCGATGACCGATGCCATCGCCGACTACAACCTCTCCCAGTGCCGGCATGCCGGCATGGCCGAGTTCGAGATCGCAACCAACTGGAAGCTCGCGGCGGAAAACTTCATCGAGAGTTATCACGTCTTCGCCGCCCATCCGGCGCTGGTGAACTTCGCACCCATGGACACGCGCCGTCCCGGCGGGTGGACGGGCAAGTGCTTTTCCACCCACTACCAGTTTCCCAAGGCCGAAGAGGGTCGGGGAGAAGGTCTGCCCCATTATCCGAATATGCCCGAGCACCTGAAGACGCGCGGCATCTGGTTCCTCCTCTATCCCAATCTCGGCATCGAGTTGTGGCCCGACCAGTTCGTGGTTTTCCGCATCATGCCACTGGCGGCCGCGCGCACTCGCGAGGAAATCCACGTCTATCTGATGGGCGAGGCGGCTGACGCCCCGGCCTATCGGGGCGAGCGTGAGCGGGTGATGAAGCTGTGGCGAGACCTCAACGGCGAGGACATCGGCCTGCTCGAAGTCCTCCAGAAGGGTCGCGCCTCGCCGAGCTATGACGGCGGAGTGTTCTCGCCGGCCTGGGAGCAACCGGTGCTGCAATTCTCGCAGCTCCTGGCGCGCGATCTCACCACCTAGAGGCGATGTGGCAATGAACGCTCCGCAAATACCCGCTCGCGCAATGGAAGCGCGTTACTATACCGACCCGGCAATCTTTGCCGCCGAGTGCGACGGGCTCCTGTCGCGCACCTGGCAGTTCGCGGGCCATGCCTCCTTGGTCGACAAGCCGGGCGACTATTTCACCTTCGAGATCGCCGGTGAGAGCCTGTTTGCAATCCGCGGTCGCGATCAAGGCTTGCGTGCCTTCTACAATGTCTGCCAGCACCGCGCCCACCAACTGGTCTCGGGGTCAGGCTCATGCAAGGTGGTTGTGTGCCCCTATCATGCCTGGAGCTACGAACTCGACGGACGCTTGCGCGCCGGCCCCAACATCAAGGCGGTTCCGGGCTTCGACAAGGCCGACGTCTGCCTCACCGAGGTCAGCGTCGAAGTCTTCTGCGGCTTCGTCTTCGTCAACCTCGATCCCCGGGCCCGCCCCATGGCCGAGTGGTTTCCCGGCGTCGAGGCGGAATTACGCGCCTTTGTTCCCCACATCGATCAGCTGAAACCGTTGCAATGGGTCGATATCCCGGAAAAGTGCAACTGGAAGGTCTCGGTGGAGAACTATTCCGAGTGCTACCACTGCCCCATCAACCACAAGACCTTTGCAACCGGGGTCATCAAGCCGGAGACCTACGACATCCAGCCGCAAGGCCATTGCCTGCGCCACACCACCGAATGTGCCAACCTCGACCGCATGACCTACCCCATCGACCTCGAGGCAAACCCCCATGCCGGGGACTATTCCTCCTGGTTCCTGTGGCCGGCCTTTTCCTTCCAGGTCTATCCCGGCAACATCCTCAATACCTATCACTGGCGGCCGGTGGATGCCGATAATGTCGTGGTGTGGCGCGGCTGGTATTCCATCGCCGGGGTGGATAACGAAGTCGTGCGGCGGCTGGCCGTGCAGGACCGCGCCACCACGGTGGAAGAAGACATCCATCTGGTCGAGTCCGTGGCACGCGGCCTGAAGAGCCGTGGTTACCGGCCGGGCCCGCTGGTCATCGATCCGAAATGTGGGGTCAATTCGGAACATTCCATCCAGGTGCTGCACCAGTGGATGCGGGAGGCAGTAGATGCGCATCCCTGAAACCATGCGCGCCATGGTACTGACCGGGCACGGCGGCCTCGACAAGCTCCAATACCGCGAGGACTGGCCGGTGCCGAAGCCCGGCCCTGGTGAGGTGCTGGTGAAGGTCAGGGCCCGCGGCCTCAACAACACCGACATCAACACCCGCATCGCCTGGTACGCCAAGAACGTGACCTCCGGGGTTACCGACAATGCCGGCAAGTCGGGTATCGAGGCCGACGCCGCCACCGCCACATGGACTGGCGAGCCGCTCACCTTCCCGCGCATCCAGGGCGCCGACGGCGCCGGCGTGGACGAAAGGCGCATCGGCGAGCGGGTGATGATCGACCCGTGGCTGCTGGGCCCCGGCGACTACATGAACCCCAGGACCTCAGGCTATTTCGGCTCGGAATGCGACGGCGGCTTCGCCGACTACACCAGGGTGAGAGCCGAGAATGCCCTTGCCGTCACCAGCACGCTGTCGGATGCCGAGCTGGCCACTTTCCCGTGCGTGGCGACCACGGCGGAAAACCTCGTTTCCCGCACCGGCCTGCGGCCCGGCGAGACTGCCGTTATCGCCGGCGCCTCGGTTGGGGTGGGCACCACCGCCATCCAGGCCTGCCGCCTGCGCGGGGCCCGCGTCATTGCCATCGCTGCCAAGTCCAAGGCCGACCGCCTGCTGGCGCTCGGTGCCCATGCCGTCGTCGACCGCAACGAGGCCGATCTCGATGCCGCCATCCGCGCCGCCGCCGGCGGACCGGTGGACGTGGCGCTGGACGTGGTGGGCGGCCGCATGTTTGCCGGCATGCTCGGCGCGTTGCGCCAGGGCGGGCGCTATTCGAGCTCGGGGGCGATCGCCGGGCCGATGGTCGACTTCGATCTGCGCCAGCTTATCTACAAGGACCTGCAGTTCACCGGTGCCACCATCGTGCCGCCCGGCACGATGGCCCGCGTCGTCAGGCTCATCGAGCAAGGACTGCTGAAACCCCTGCTCGCCATGACCTTCCCGTTGCGCGACCTGGCGCGGGCCCAGGAGGCCTTCATGGCCAAGGGCCACGTCGGCAACATCGTCGTCACCATGGATTGAACCGAATATGAAAATCACCCGCATCAGCGTCTACCGCGTGAACCTGCCGATTACCGGCGGGTACAGTTTTGCCAAGGCCAAGACGGTGCTCTCAGCCGACAGCACCGTGATTCGTGTGGATACCGATGCGGACATTTCCGGGTGGGGGGAGACTTGCCCCCTGGGCCCTTTCTATCTGCCGTCCTATGCCGAGGGTGTGCGGGCCGGCCTGTCGGTTCTGGCACCGCATCTGATTGGACTCGATCCGTGCCAGACCGCCGCGTTGAGCCGCAGGATGGACAGGGAGTTGCGCGGCCATCCCTATGTAAAGTCGGCGATCGATGTCGCCGCGCACGATATTCTCGGCAAGCAGGCGGGGCTCCCGGTTCATGCCTTTCTTGGCGGCCGCCAGATGGAGGCGGCACCCATGTACTGGTCGGTCAGCCAGGGCGATCCCGACGACATGCGCCGCGCCGTTGTGCAGGCCCGCCAGCAGGGCTATCGCCAGTTCCAGCTCAAGGTAGGGGGCGATCCTGCTCAAGACATCGAACGCATTCGTGCCGGCATGGACGGCGCCACAGCGGGCGAGACCTTCTTGTGCGACGCCAATACCGGCTGGCGCCGCGATGAGGCCCTGAAGGTGGCCTTTGCGACGGAAGATCTTGGTTACATTATCGAGCAGCCTTGCGACCTTTATAGCGACAACCTCTCGGTGCGCCGCCGGGTGCGTCAGATACTCAAGCTGGATGAAAGCCTGCAGCGGCCGGAGGACGTGTCGCAGGCGCTTGCCGACGATGCCTGCGACATCGCCTGCATCAAGATCTCCAAGATGGGCGGATTGTCCAAATCGCGCTTTGCCCGCGATCTGCTGGCCGCGCACGGCATCGCGATGACGGTGGAGGATGTGTGGGGCGGAGAAATCGTCACCGCCGCTCTTGGCCACCTGGCCATCTCCACCGCGCCTGACGCCTTGCTCAATACCACCGACCTCCACAACTACAATGAGACCCACCTGGCCACCGGCGCGCCCGAGAGCCGCGAGGGCAAACTGTATGTCAGCGACGCGCCAGGCCTCGGGATCGAGCCGGATATGGCGGTGCTGGGTGATCCCGTCGCCGTCTACGCCTGAGGCCCACGCCGTGAAAATCACCCGCATCAGCGTCTGGCAGCTCGATCTGCCCTTGCACAAGCCCTATTGGCTGTCGGGCGGACGGCTGAAATTCGAGGTGCTCGACTCCACCATCGTGCGCATCGATACCGATGAGGGCATTCATGGCTGGGGCGAAGGCTGCCCGTGGGGCGTCACCTACCTGCCGGCCTTCGGCAAGGGAATCCGGGCCGGACTGGAAGAACTCTCGCCCCTCCTCATCGGCCAGGATCCGCGCGCCATCGACCGCCTCAACCGGCTGATGGACGTGGCACTCCCTGGCCATCCCTACATCAAGGCCGCCCTCGACATCGCCCTTTGGGACATCCTCGGCAAGGTGGCGGGCATGGCGGTATGCGACCTGCTCGGCGGACGTGAGCCCGACCCGGTGCCGATTGCCTCCAGCGTCTCAACGGGCACCCCCGAGGAGATGCTGGCCGAGGTCGAGCGTTTTCGAGGCCTCGGCTATCGCGTGCATTCCTGCAAGATCGGGGCGAATATCGGGCTCGATATCGAGCGGATACGCCATCTCAATGCCCATCAGCAAGCCGGCGAGATCCTGTTCTACGACGTCAACCGCGCCTGGCTGCCGCGCGAGGCCATCACCGTGATGAACGCGGTCGCCGACGTGCAGTCCTGGTTCGAGCAGCCCTACGAGACACTAGACGAAATCGCCCAGGTGCGCCGTGCCACTCGCCATCCCATCTGCGTGGATGAGGCGCTCGTTACCCAGAACGACCTCTCGCGCATCCAGCGCGAAGGCATTGCCGAGATCGTCAACATCAAGCTCAACCGGGTGGGCGGGCTGACCAAGGCGCGGCGGATGCGCGACTTTTGCCTCGCCCATGGCATCACCATGATGATCATGGATTCAGGCGGCACCGTCCTCTCCGATACCGCCGTGGCCCATATGGCGCAGACCATACCCGCCTCGTCCTGTCTGGGGGTGTGGAGTTGCCAGGAGATGATCAGCCTCGATCCCGCGCCGGGCCAAGGCGCTCGCAACGTCGGTGGCTGTTTCTCCGCCCCCGCGCTACCCGGTCTCGGCGTGGAGCCTCTCGCACAGCGGCTGGGAACACCGTTTGCCGTATATTCCTGAAGCCACGCCGAAATCTCCTGCTGCCGGCTTGGGATCGCGAACCAGCCGACTTGACCGGCGGACATTGGCCGGGGGCGCGATCGAGCGCCGATCTTCAAACCGTGCGGGTGGGCTCAACCGCTTGGAGACGAGGGCAATCCGTGGCTTTCCCCGGCGCCGAAAGACGCCGTACAATAGTCTCAAAGGCGTTGAAGGGAGACGGTGATGCAAATCGATTTCGCAGGCAAGCGCGTGCTCGTCACGGGGGGCACGCGAGGCATAGGCCGAGCCACCGTCGAAGCGTTTCTGGAGGCTGGCGCGCGGATCGCTGTAAACGGGCGGACGGCAGGCTCGACCGCTACTGCAATCGGGGCGCTTGGCAATCGCGAGCGCCTCTTGGCTGTGCCGGGTGATATTGCGACGGCGGCGGGTTGTTCGGCCATCGTGAGCGCGGCTGTTCAAGGTCTCGATGGGCTCGATGTGCTGGTCAACAGTGCCGGTATCGGCAAGGAGGGGCGGATCGAGGATTTCGACGAAGCGGCCTGGGATGAGATGCTCGACATCAACCTCAAGGGGACCTTCTTCTGCATCCGTGCAGCACTGCCGGCGTTACGCACCAGCAAGGGCAACATCGTCAACCTGGCATCTGACGCCGGCTTGATCGGCGAACTCGGCCTGACCGTCTATTGCGCGTCGAAGGGCGGTGTCGTCAACATGACCCGGGCGATGGCGCTCGAGCTTGCACCGGATGTGCGTGTCAATTGTGTCTGCCCCGGCTATGTCGACACCGACATGGTTCGGCGCGACGGTATTGAGCAGGCAGATGACCCGGCCGCTGCCGAGCAGGCGCTTATCAATTACGCGCCGCTGAAGCGCATCGCAGCGCCCCGCGATATCGCCACGGCCATCCTCTATCTGGCCTCCGACGATGCGCGTTTTGTCACCGGGGCAGCTTTCCAGATCGACGGCGGCTCGACGGCTGGCCGTTCAGCCTGTGAGTGACCCGTTCGGACAACCGCGGATCCCCGAATGACAAGACGACGACCGGCCGGTCGCTCGTCGCCCGGAGCTTGGCGATGCTGTCGGCCATGTAGCCGATCGCGACGGTCCCCGGCTCGGCGTTACTGCGCCTTCATCTCGCCGAGATAGGCTTGTTGCACCATTTCGTTGTCGCGCAGGCTCTGCGCCGATCCCTCCAGCACCACCACGCCGGTTTGAAGGACATAGCCGTAGTCGGCGATGGAAAGCGCCATGTTGGCGTTCTGCTCCACCATGAAAATGCTCGTGCCCTGGCGATTGATCTCCTGAATGATGTCGAACACCTGCTCGACGACGGAGGGCGCCAGCCCCATGGAAGGCTCGTCCATGCAAAGCAGCTTCGGGCGCGCCATCAAGGCGCGGCCCATGGCAACCATTTGCTGCTCGCCGCCCGACAGGGTGCCGGCCACCTGCTTCAAGCGTTCCTTGATGCGTGGAAACAGGCCGAACACGCGCTCCTTGTCGGCCTCGATCTCGGCGGTGTCGTTACGGGTGAAGGCGCCCATCTCGAGGTTTTCCAGCACCGTCATGCGCGGGAACAGCCGGCGCGCTTCCGGCACCGGGGCGATGCCGCGCTTCACCCGATCGGCGGTCGCCAGCTTGTTGATGGTCTCGCCCGCATAGACCACCTCGCCGCTCTTGGGCGTGACGATGCCAAGGATGGTCTTCATGGTTGTGGACTTGCCGCAGGCGTTGCCGCCGAGCAGGCAGACGATCTCGCCCTGGCCGACGCGATAATCGACGCCCTTCAGGACGTGCAGTTCGCCGTAGTAGGTGTTGACACCCTTGAACTCAAGAAGCGGTGGCCGCCTCTGCAATAGCGTCTGTTGTTCGACCGAGGTATGCACGTAGCACTTCCTTGTTGGAGTGAATTTCCTTCGGCGTGCCCTCGGCGATCTTCTCGCCGTGATCGAGCACCACCACCTTGTCGGCGATCTCATTGACGACCGCCAGCTTGTGCTCGATCATCAACACCGTCACCCCGCGATCGCGCAGGCTCCTGATCTGGTCGCTGAGCTCCAGCGTCTCGGTCGGGTTCATGCCGGCGGTGGGTTCATCGAGCAGCACCACCACCGGTTCCGATACCAGCGCCCGGGCGATCTCCAGGCGCCGTCGGTTGGCATAGGAGAGCGAGTGGGCGAGATGCTGCACGCGCGGTATCAGCCGGTTGCCGAAAATGCGCAAGATCTCCAGTGCGCGGTCGCGCGCCGCAGTCTCCTCGCGCCGTGTACGGGGAAGGCGCAGCACCGCCCCGATGGCGCCGGTCGAGGTACGTGTGTGGGTCCCGACGAGGGCGTTTTCCAGGACCGTCATGTTGGAGAACAACCGGAGGTTCTGGAAGGTGCGGGCAATGCCCTTCTCCACCACCCGATGCGGCTTGAGCCCGGTGATGTCCTCGCCTTCCAGCAGGATTTTGCCGCGGTCGGGATCGGTGAGCCCGGTGATGAGGTTGAAGAAGGTCGTCTTGCCCGACCCGTTGGGTCCGATGATGCCGACGATGGTACCGGGCATCACGCTGAGATCGATGCCGGCTACGGCATGAATGCCGCCGAAGGATTTTGCCAGGTCCTTGATCTCCAGGATCGGCTTCGATGGATCGATGGTGCGCCGGTGGAGCGGCGCCAGCCGCGCTTCGATGCTGCGACGCGAGGGCATGGCGTTCTGCTCATCGTAGCTGAGGGCCGTCACCGCGGCGCGCTCGGGGATGATGCCCTGCCGCCGGTACAGCATCATGAACACCAGGATGATGCCGAAGATCAGCTCGATCGACTGCACCAGGTCGAGCTGCTGCAGGAAGACGATGCCGGTCAGATTGCCGAGCGCGTGGATCCACTGGGTCAGATCCTGCAGGAACCAGGATTGCAGCAATTGCAGGACCAGCGCGCCCACCACGACGCCGGCGACGCTGCCGATGCCGCCCAGCACGATCATGACCAGCAACATCACCGATACCGGGAACATGAACATCTCCGGCGAGGCCGTCTGCAGCTTGGCCACGAAGAAGGTGCCGGTGGAACCGGCGAAGCTCGCGCCGATGGCAAAGGCGAGGAGCTTCAGCCGGGTGCGGTTCACCCCCATGGCCTCGGCTGCGATCTCGTCCTCGCGTATGGCCAGCCAGGCGCGGCCGATGCGCGAGTGTTTCAACCGTGTACTGACGAATATCAGGAACACGATCATCACCAGGCCGAGATAGTAGTAAGGGGTCGACAGGACGCTGAAGTCGTAGCCGAACAGCTTTGGCGTGGTCACCCCGCTGAGGCCCTGGGCGCCGTTGGTGACATAGGGCCAGTTGCGCGCCACGATCGGCACGATCTCGCCGAAGCCGAGGGTCACGATGGCGAGATAGTCGCCCTTCAGCCTGAGCGTTGGCGCCCCGAACACGACGCCGAAGCAGGCCGCGACCAGCGCCGAGACCGGGATCATCAGCCAGAACGACACCGCAAAGTGCACCGTGCCGATGCCCCCGTCGGGCGTCAGGTGCTGGACAAGCCCGAGCCACTGCAACGGCACCCAGAAACTCGACCATTCCGGCTGCATCTGATAGGAGGAAAAAGCCCCGTAGGTGTAGGCGCCGATGGCGAAGAAGGCGGCGTAGCCGAGATCCAGCAGCCCGGCAAAGCCGACCACGATGTTGAGCCCCAGCGCCAGCATGGCATAGGCAAGCGCGTTGGCGGCCGAATCGATGTCGCCCTCGTTGCCGTCGATATAAGGAAAGGCCAGCGCGAACAGCAGGATCAGGCCGTAGAGCCACGGGCGGAAGCGCTCGCTCTTGGCGCGGTCGCGGATCGCCGGGATCCAGCTATGCAGCCGGATCATCGCTGCCGGCGGCGTGGTCTCGGAGGGTTCGAGGTGCGGTTCCGGCATAGGCGTTTAGGACCTAGTCGGCGCTGCGCGGCCGATCAGGCCCGTAGGACGGAACACCAGCACCAGCACCAGAAGCGAAAAGATGATGACGTCGGTCCAGCGCACGGCAATGTATTGCCCGCCGAGCGATTCTATGAGGCCGATGATGACCCCGCCGAGCATCGCGCCGGGGATGTTGCCGATGCCGCCGAGCACCGCGGCGGTGAAGGCGCGCAAGCCCGCCTGATAGCCGATGATGTAGCTGGTGTAGTTGTAATAGAGCCCGAAGATCAGGCCGGCCGCGCCGGCAAGCGCGGAACCGAGGAAGAAGGTGATGACGACCACCTTGTCGACATCGATCCCGACCATGCGGGCAGCTTCCTGGTCCTGGGCGGTCGCCTGCATGGCCTTGCCCATCTTGGTGAAGCGCACGAAATAGTGCAGCCCCAGCATGAGCAGCAGCGAAACCACCCACAACAGCACCTCGCGCAGGCGCAAGGTGGCGCCGCCGCTGATCATCCAGGCGGTATTGGGCAGCGGGTTGGCGTAGTTCTTGGAATCGGCCCCGGCCCCGAGCAGGATGATGTTGTAGAGGATGAACGACAAGCCGATGGTGGTGATCATCGGTGCCGTGCCGCGCACACCGCGCAGCGGCCTCAGCGTAAAGCGCTCGATCGCGACGCCGAGAACGCCGCTGCCCAGCATGGTGGCCAGCAGCGCCAGCAAGAGAACGCCGGCCAGCGGCAGTCCGTAAAGGATATGCGACTGGCCGACGAAGCCCATCGCCTGCAACGCCCACAGGGCGAAGAAGGACCCCATCATGAAGACGTTGAAATGGGCAAAGTTGATCAGCTCAATGATGCCGTAGACCATGGTGAACCCGAGCGCGAGGAGAGAGTACATCGCGCCCAGGCTCACCCCGTTGATCACCTGCTGGAGGAAGACATCCCAGGCGGTCATCGTTGGCACTCCCGATGCGGCAGCATGAGCTGGCGGCTCATGCCTGCGGCGCAACGGTCAGGTACTTGAGCTGGGCGGTCAGGTCGTCCGCCGGGTGGCTCGTGTCATGCCGATACTGGAAGACGCTGACGGTCCTGTCCTTGATATCGCCGTTCTTGTCGAACGAGACGGTGCCTTGCAGTGTCTTCACATGCGAGTTCTGGATGGCGTCGCGAATATTCGAGCGGTTCATCTTCTTGCCGCTCTTGGCGACCTTCTCGATCGCGGCCAGTATCACCTGGGCGGCGTCGTAGGAGGTGATCGAATAATCGTCGGGCACCTTGTTGAACTTCGCCTTGAAGTCCTTGACGAACTTTGCCGCCTTCGGGCTCTCGGTCAGGTGCGGGCCGGCGTTGGTGGAATACCAGCCCTCGACCGCCGGGAAGCCGGCGCCGGAGAGGAAGCTGCCGCCGGAAATACCATCGCCGCCGCCCTTGATCATCTTGGGAACGATCTCGTGGGCCTGCTTGGCGAGCTTGACGCCGGCCTGGGCCACGCCGCCGTAGTAGATGGCGTCGGGATGCAAGCCCTTGATCTTGGTCAGGACGGTCGTGTAGTCGGCCTCCTTGGGGTTGAGCTGGTCGCGGCCGACGATCTTGATGCCGATCTTCTTGGCCCGATTCTGGAAGGCATCGGCGAGGCCGACGCCGTAGGCGCCGGAATCGTCAAGCACGAAAACCGACTTCACATGCAGCTTTTCCTTGAAGTAATTGGCCATTTCCGGGCCCTGATAGGCATCGGTGGTCACGGTGCGGAAATACACCGCCTTGCCCTTGGGTCGGAACTGGCCGGCCATCTTCGGATTGGTGATGTCGGGATTGGTCGAGGCCGGGGTGATCGTGGCCATGTCGGCTTCGGATAGGATCGGCGACATCGCCTTGCCATCGCCGCTCATCTCCGGGCCGACGTTTGCGACCACGAGCGGATCCGACACCAGCTTCTTGGTGTTGGTTGCAGCCTGTGCGGGGTCATACTGACCCGCGGTTGCGGTGCCGTTGTCATACACCACCGGCACGATCTTGTAGCCGTGCACGCCGCCCTTGGCGTTGGCTTCCTCGAAGGCCAGCATGGCGCCGTCCTTGATCAGCGTCGCGTCCTCGGCATCGGCACCGGTCAGCGGCACGGTAATGCCGATCTTGACAACCTTGTCCGCTGCAAACGCCGACAGGCCGCCGAAGCCTGTCGCCAAAGCCGTCGCTCCGGTCAGGGCGGCGACGTTGAATGCGCGGCGTGATAACCTGATTTTCGTCATCGTTTCTGCTCCCTGTCAAAGTCCACCGTAAAAATCGCGACCATCCTGAGACGGGCGCGTTCACGCGTGCGGTGAGTTGATGGAGGCTCCAGCGAGTGGTCGGAGGAAAGGCATGGCCGCCGTCGAGACATTAATGCTCCCCCAACGATCATTGTGAGCTTCAAGTTGCCCCTATACCCAACTTCTACAGAGATAGGCAGCAATTTACCCAGAGATCAACGGAAATTAGCAGCATTGAAACAAATTGCCGCAGCAAGGTGGCGGCGATAGAGCTGTAAAAAGCCGGCACCCGCGTGCTGTCTAGCGGTAACATGAATAAATTTTAATAATCAGCAGGAGCGATTTGGCTTGGCAACGGGCTTTATTCCAACGTTGCATCAATTTGTATTCTCCAGGACTGACGTTTCCGTAAGAGAAAGGTTGACACACTCTATGGATGATAGACGTGGTGGTTTGAAAGGGAAAGTGCACGGCGCGGGTTATTGCCTGGCGTGAGCTTGTCGATTTGATCGCGCCTACAGGAGCACCACGCGCTTCCATGCCACGAAGGAGCACTCCAAAGCCGAAAAGCCTCGAGGTGGGCACCTGCTTGTGCCGGATGCGGGCCACCTGTTGCACATAACTATGCGAGCCCCCCTCCGAATGTGTCATCGTCGGGCCTGACCCGACGACCCAGGGCCACACGTCAAGGCCCCTCACTCGCGGCCACCCACCCCCGAACCCCGTCACCCCCAGGGCTTGACCCCGGGGTCCATTCCGTCGCCCTCCCCGCGTGCCGCGACCCGGGCAACCCACACCTCCCCCAGCGGCAATCTGCCTTACCAAGGCTTAATGCCATCCCACTTCCCTTGTGTTACACTGCACTGCAGCGCTGGGGGTCGACGCCCAGGTTTGCCTGCCGGGCGCGGGAGTTTTCCCCCCGTGTCCGCCCGCTCTCCTCTCCGCCGCTTTCCCGCCGCCACTGTTCAATTCAGTTGCGAGGAGAAATAGCGCAATGTCAGTCAAGGACATCCTGCATGGCAAGGGACGCAAGGTCGTCGCCATTCCACCGCATACGACGGTGATGGTGGCGATCAAGCGCATGAAGCTGGAAAACATCGCCGCCATCATGGTCTCCTCCGATGGCGGCAAGACCGTTGAGGGCATCATGTCGGAGCGCGACATCGTGCGCGCCCTCATCGACCACAAGGGCGATGTGCTCGACCTGCCGGTGTCGGAACTGATGAGCCGCGCCGTCGTCACCTGCACCCCCGAGGACAGCGTCGCCTCGGTGATGCGCACCATGACCCAGCGCCGCTTCCGCCACGTGCCGGTGGTGGAAAACGGCACCGTGGTCGGCCTGATCTCCATCGGCGACGTGGTCAAGGACCGCATCGACACCATGGAGATGGAGACCCACGTGCTGCGCGACTACATCGTCGCGCATAACTGAGGCGCATTTCCCGGGCGCAAAAGTGCCACGCACTTTTGCTGGAAAAGCCCCGGCATAACTGACACGCTCTGTCAGCATGCCGCCTTCCGCCGCCCGCCCTGGCGTCCTATATAGGAGCCCATGGGACACAGCCGCCAGGACGGGGGTTTCAGCGAAGCTCCGCAGAAAAAGCTCGAAGGGTATGAGGATATCCCTTCGATCGAGGACCTGTACGGGCCGAAATCCGAAGCCCTGAGGCATCGCCCCGACCCCATGGCCGGGCGCACCCTCATGGAGGCGCGCGAGCAATCCGGCCCCCGCGACGGCCTCGCCTTCCTGCGCCCCGACCTGCCCGACCTGCCGGTGTTCACGCCGCACCGCCCGCCACGCCCGGAAAAATCCGAAGGCGGCCAGACCCTGAAGATCGTCTCCGACTTCACCCCGCAGGGTGACCAGCCCCACGCCATCGCCGAACTGTCGGCCGGAACGAAGGCCGGCGAGCGTGACCAGGTGCTGCTCGGCGTCACCGGCTCGGGCAAGACCTTCACCATGGCGCACATCATCGCCGAGACCCAGCGCCCGGCCCTCATCCTCGCCCCCAACAAGACGCTGGCTGCCCAGCTTTATGGCGAGTTCCGCTCGTTCTTCCCCGCCAACGCGGTGGAATATTTCGTCTCCTATTACGATTACTACCAGCCCGAGGCCTACGTCCCACGCACCGACACCTATATCGAAAAAGAGTCCTCCATCAACGAGCAGATCGACCGCATGCGCCACTCCGCCACCCGCGCCCTGCTGGAGCGCGACGACGTGGTGGTGGTGGCCTCGGTGTCTTGCATCTACGGCATCGGCGATGTCGAAACCTATTCGGCCATGACCTTCGCCTTGAAGAAGGGCGAGCGCATCTCGCAGCGCCAGTTGCTCGCCGATCTGGTGGCGCTGCAATACCGCCGCAACGACCAGGCTTTTCAGCGCGGCGCCTTCAGGGTGCGCGGCGACACGGTGGAGCTTTTCCCCTCGCATCTGGAGGATCGCGCCTGGCGCATCTCGCTGTTCGGCGACGAGATCGACTCGCTCTCCGAGTTCGATCCGCTCACCGGCCAGAAGACGGCCGAGCTTGAGACCATCAAGGTCTACGCCAACTCCCATTACGTGACGCCCAAGCCGACCCTCGACCAGGCGGTCAAGCGCATCAAGGCCGACCTGCGCCAGCGCCTCGACGAATTCAATTCCGCCGGCCGCATCCTCGAGGCCCAGCGCCTCGAGCAGCGCACCCTCTATGACATCGAGATGATGATGGCGACCGGCTCCTGCGCCGGCATCGAGAACTATTCGCGCTATCTCACCGGCCGCGCCCCCGGCGAGCCGCCGCCCACCCTGTTCGAATATTTGCCCGACAATGCCCTTGTCTTCGTCGATGAGAGCCACGTCACCATCGGCCAGTTGAACGGCATGTTCCGCGGCGACTTCAACCGCAAGGCGACACTGGCCGAATTCGGCTTCCGCCTGCCGTCAGCCATCGACAACCGCCCTCTGCGCTTTGAGGAATGGGACGCCATGCGCCCCCAGACCACCTACGTCTCGGCCACCCCCGGCCCGTGGGAGATGCAGCGAACGGGGGGCGTTTTCGTGGAACAGGTGATCCGCCCCACCGGCCTCGTCGACCCGCCGGTCGAGGTGCGCCCGGTCTCGACCCAGGTCGACGACCTCATCGCCGAATGCCGCGACATCGCCGCCGCCGGCTATAGGGCGCTGGTCACCGTGCTCACCAAGCGCATGGCGGAAGACCTGACCGAATACATGCACGAGCAGGGCCTGCGCGTCCGCTACATGCACTCCGACATCGACACGCTTGAACGCATCGAGATCATCCGCGATCTGCGCCTCGGCGCCTTCGACATCCTGGTCGGCATCAACCTGCTGCGCGAAGGCCTCGACATCCCCGAATGCGCCCTCGTCGCCATCCTCGATGCCGACAAGGAAGGCTTCCTCAGGTCCGAGACCAGCCTCATCCAGACCATCGGCCGCGCCGCCCGCAACGTCAACGGGCGCGTCATCATGTATGCCGACCACGTCACCGGCTCCATGCAGCGGGCGCTGGACGAAACCTCCCGCCGCCGCGAAAAGCAGCTGCAATGGAACGCCGAACACGGCATCACGCCGGAAAGCATCAAGAAGTCCATAGGCGACATCCTCAACTCGGTGTACGAGAAGGATCACGTGCGTGTCTCGACCGGCCTTGAGGAAGAAGCCGGCCAGTATGTCGGCCACAACCTTTCCGCCGTCATCGCCGATCTGGAAAAGCGCATGCGCGCCGCCGCCGCCGATCTCGAGTTCGAGGAAGCCGCCCGCCTGCGCGATGAACTGAAGCGCCTGCGCGAAACCGAACTGGCGGTGATGGACGATCCGCTGGCCAAGGCCCCCGTGGCGTCGTCAAAGATCAAGACGCCGGAAACCTTCTGGCCCAAGCCCGCCGCCAAGCCGCGCGGCCATTCCAAGGGCGGCCGCCCCGGCACCCACACCTGGCGCGGCAAGAGTACGTAAGCCGCCGCCTTGACGCTTGCCCCGCGAGGTTCATACTCACCGCCCGCAACCACCAGGGGAAGGATGAAACCATGTCGCATCGCCAACCGCTCGCCGCCATCGCCGTCGCGGCCGCCCTCGCGCTCATCGCCGCATCAGGCCCGGCTGGCGCCGCCGAGGTGAAGGGCGCCGGCACCGGCACCTACACCATCCGCGCCATCGCCAGCCACAAGCTGGCGAGCGGCCGCAAGCTGCGCCAGTCGCACCTGAAGGGCGTGCTGGTGGCCGCCGATCCCGCCCACCCGTTCAACCTCTCCACCCAGGACTGCAACGACGTCGCCCTGATCGACATAGACGGCACGGTGCTCAAGGACTACGGCGTGTGCGCGGCGGTGGACAAGGCCGGCGATGTATGGTGGCTGAAATTCGAAGGCAAGGCCGGCGTCGGCACCTGGCAGGTGATCGGCGGCATCGGCAAGTACGAAGGCATGACCGGCGGCGGCACCACCCAGGACCTCCTCGCCACCCCCGACGGCCGCCTGACGCTCGCCTGGACAGGCGCGGTCGAGATGAAATAGCCGCCGTCCGCCCGCTCCCTCCAGCCTCCCATCATCGTCATCCCGGGACTTGATCCCGGGATCCATTCCGCAAAGAGCAGCCCATCGCCCGGCGGCCGCGATATCTCGCCAGCCTCCCCCTCTACTCCGCCGCGCGCAGCCTGCTCCCTCCAGCCTCCCATCTCCACACCCGTCACCCCGTGGCTTGACCACGGGGTCCATTCCGCCAACATTTCGCCTTGCTGCGGCGCAAGCGGAATGGATGGCCGGATCAAGTCCGGCCATGACGATGCGTACAGGAGAGAGTAAGGCCCCTAGTTCTTCGCCTTGTCGACCAGCTTGTTGGCGGCGATCCACGGCATCATGCCGCGCAGCTTTTCACCCACCGCCTCGATGGGGTGGGCATCGTTCATGCGCCGGGTGGCCTTGAACTTGGGCTGGCCGGCCTTGCATTCGCGCATCCATTCAGACGTAAAGGCGCCGGTCTGGATGTCCTTCAGGATGCGCTTCATCTCGGCGCGCGTCTCGTCCGTCACCACCCGCGGGCCGGAGGCGTATTCGCCGAACTCGGCGGTGTTGGAGATCGAGTAGTTCATGTTGGCGATGCCGCCCTCGTAGATGAGGTCGACGATGAGTTTCACCTCGTGCAGACATTCGAAATAGGCCATTTCCGGGGCGTAGCCGGCTTCCACCAGGGTCTCGAAGCCCGCCCGGATGAGTTCGACAAGGCCGCCGCACAACACCACCTGCTCGCCGAACAGGTCGGTTTCGCATTCCTCCTTGAAGGAGGTCTCGATGACGCCCGAGCGGCCGCCGCCGATGCCGCAGGCATAGGAAAGCGCCAGGTCGTGGGCATTGCCCGAGGCGTCCTGGTCGATGGCGATGAGGCACGGCACCCCGCCGCCGCGGGAAAATTCGCTGCGCACCGTGTGGCCGGGGCCCTTGGGGGCGATCATGATGACGTCGATGTTGGCCGGCGCCTCGATCAGCTTGAAGTGGACGTTGAGGCCGTGGGCAAAGGCAATCGCTGCGCCGTCCTTGATGTTGGGGGCGATGTCGTCCTTCCAGATGTCGGCCTGCAGTTCATCGGGGGTGGCCATCATCATGAGGTCGGCCCACTTGGCACCCTCGGCCACCGTCATCACCTTGAGGCCGTCGGCCTCGGCCTTCTTGGCCGTCGCCGAACCGGGCCTGAGCGCCGTGGCGATCTCCTTGACGCCGGAATCCTTGAGGTTGAGCGCATGCGCCCGCCCCTGGCTGCCATAGCCGACGATCAGCACCTTCTTGCCCTTGATCAGGTTCACATCGGCGTCGCGATCATAATAAACGCGCATGGTTTCATCCTCGCTGTTGGGTGTATCGGCGGCCCTGCCCCCCAAGGCCGCACTTGTTGAAATTTTCGCCGCGCACAATAGCGGGGAACGCCTGAAACACAAGGCCTCGCCACGGGCGTTTCAACGCACGCGAACCCGTCAGGCGACCGGATCGCCGCAGGCCGCCCGGAACCGCCGTACCGCCTCGGCCATGCCGTATTCCAGCGCCTCGGCGGTGAGCGCGTGACCGATGGAAACCTCCTGCAAGTGCGGCAACCCGGCCACCACCGCCGGCAGGTTGGCGACGGTGAGGTCATGGCCGGCATTGAGGCCGATGCCGGCCGCCTTTGCAGCATTGCCGGTGGCGATGAGCCTTTTCAGTTCGCGCGCCGTCTCGGCCGCATCGAAGGAGCCGCCATAGGGTCCGGTGTAGATTTCCACCCGGTCGGCGCCCACCTCGGCCGCCTGCTGCGGGGCCGCCGGATCGGGATCGATGAAGATCGACACCCGCATGCCCGCTTGCTTCAGCCGGGCGATGATGTCGGTGAGGAACGATCGGTGCGCCTCGATGGTCCAGCCGTGATCGGACGTCGACTGGCGGATGTCGTCGGGGACCAGCGTCACCTGGTCGGGCATCACCGCCTCGACAATCTCGCAGAAACGGGCATCCGGATTGCCCTCGATGTTGAATTCCTTGCCAGTGAATTCGCCGCGGATCATGTGGGCCAGTTCCGGCACATCGGAGCGGCGGATATGGCGTTCATCGGGCCGCGGATGCACGGTGATGCCATAGGCCCCGGCCTCGAGGGCGATGCGCGACAGGTCGACGACCGATGGCCACGGCAGGTTGCGGCGATTGCGCAACTGGGCGATGGCATTGACGTTGACCGAGAGCTTGCAGGTCATGGAAAGATGTTACTCACTTCACACCTTGACCGCTTCCGGCCCGCGCGAGATGGCGGCGATGCCGGTGCGCACCACCTCGATGAGCCCGAGCGGCTGCATCAGGGCGATGAACTGGTCGACCTTGCGGGTCTTGCCGGTCAATTCGAAGACGAAGGAGTTGTTGGTGGCATCCACCACCCGGGCGCGAAAAGCATCGGCCAGCCGCAAGGCCTCCACCCGGTGCTCGCCTTCGCCAGCCACCTTGACCAGCGCCAGTTCGCGCTCGATGGCATTGCCGATGACGGTGAGGTCGGCGACCGAATGCACCGGCACCAGGCGTGCGAGCTGGGCGTGGATCTGTTCCAGCACCATGGCGGTACCCGAGGTCACGATGGTGATGCGCGATACGTGCGCCTGGTGCTCGGTCTCCGACACGGTAAGGCTTTCGATATTGTAGCCGCGCCCCGAAAACAGGCCGATGACGCGGGCAAGGACGCCCGGTTCGTTGTCCACCACGATCGACAGCGTGTGGCTTTCCACCGGCGATTTGGTGGTTTCGAGGAAATAGGCCGATGCGGGCTGTGCGTTCATTTCGATCTCTTTCCTTTCACACCAGAACCTTGCCGGCCGCGCCGACGGCGTTCTCGACCTCTTCGTCGCCGACGTCCTCACCCAGCAGCATTTCATTGTGGGCCTTGCCAGAGGGGATCATCGGGAAGCAGTTGGCGAGATTGGCCACCCGGCAGTCGAACAGCACCGGTGCCTCGACGTTGATCATCTCGGTGATGGCGGAATCGAGATCGGCCGGCTTGTCGCAGCGTATGCCGACGCAGCCATAGGCCTCGCCCAGCTTGACGAAATCGGGCTGCGATTCCGTGTAGCTCTCCGACAGGCGGTTGCCGTGCAGCAATTGCTGCCACTGCCTCACCATGCCCATATACTGGTTGTTGAGGATGAAGATCTTGACCGGCAGGTTGTACTGCACCGCCGTCGACATCTCCTGCATGGTCATCTGCACCGAGGCATCGCCGGCGATATCGATGACCAGGCTTTGCGGGTGCGCCACCTGCACCCCCATCGCCGCCGGCAAGCCGTAGCCCATGGTGCCGAGGCCGCCCGAGGTCATCCAGCGGTTGGGCTCCTCGAAGCGGTAGAACTGCGCCGCCCACATCTGGTGCTGGCCCACCTCGGTGGTGATGTAGACATCCTTGCCGCGCGTCAGCGCGTAGAGCCGCTCGATGGCGTATTGCGGCATGATGACATCGTCGTTGGGACGGTACCTGAGGCAGTCGCGCTGGCGCCAGGCGGTGATCTGCGACCACCAGTGCTGCATGGCCGCGGCATCCGGCCTGGCCTTGCGTTTTTTCCACGCGGCGATCAGGTCGCCCAGCACGTTGGCGCAATCGCCGATGATCGGGATATCGACACGGATGTTCTTGTTGATCGACGAGGCGTCGATGTCGATGTGGATCTTCTTCGATCCCGGCGAGAAGGCATCGGTGCGCCCGGTGATGCGGTCATCGAAGCGCGCCCCGACGCACAGCATGACGTCGCAATCGTGCATGGCGAGGTTGGCCTCGTAGGTGCCGTGCATCCCCAGCATGCCCAGCCAGTGGCTGTCGGCTGCCGGAAACGCCCCCAGCCCCATCAGCGTCGAGGTGATGGGATAGCCCGTGAGCTTGACGAATTCGCGCAGGCAGCGGCTCGCCTCGGGGCCTGAATTGATGACCCCGCCACCCGAATAGATCACCGGCCGCTTGGCGCCCGCCAGAAGATCGATGGCCGCCTCGATGGCCAGCGGATCGCCCTTGATGCGCGGCTTGTAGGTCTTGTGCTCGATATTCGACGGCCCGACATAGGGGCCGGTGGCGAACTGCACGTCCTTGGGGATGTCGACCACCACCGGACCGGGCCGGCCGTGCATGGCCACATAGAAGGCCTCGTGCATCACCCGTGCCAGGTCGTTGACCGACTTCACCAGGTAGTTGTGCTTGGTGCACGGCCGCGTGATGCCGACAGTGTCGCATTCCTGAAAGGCATCGTTGCCGATGAGATGGGTCGGCACCTGCCCGGTAATGACCACGATGGGGATGGAATCCATCAACGCATCGGTGAGGCCGGTGACCGCGTTGGTGGCGCCGGGACCCGACGTCACCAGCACCACGCCCGGCTTGCCGGTCGAGCGCGCATAGCCTTCCGCGGCATGGGTGGCGCCCTGTTCGTGGCGCACCAGGATGTGCTTGACCTTGTCCTGCTGGAAAATTTCATCGTAGATCGGCAGCACCGCGCCCCCGGGATAGCCGAACATGTGTTCGACGCCCTGATCGGCGAGCGCCCTCAGAACGATCTCCGCGCCGGTCATCATTTCTGGCTCGTCAGTGGCCATCTCGGTCTTTCCATCGCTCTTTTGCAACATCTGCTCGTATCCCTTCGCTGGCGTGCGGGCAATAAAAAAGGCCCCGTTGAGGGCCTGATCGCGCACCACCGGTCATTCTGGCAACCTTATCTGGCTGCCCCGGCGGTGCGCATTCCGATTACGAGAACCTTCGTCATCATGGCGCGGTGTTCTATGGGATGATCGAGCACCGGTCAAGACCCGCTTCTCAGCGTGCGGCCATGCGGCGCAACCGGGCGATCGCTTCCTCAGGGCCCGGCGCCACCTCCCAGTCCGCCATCTGACCCCGGATCCACGTCATCTGGCGCTTGGCGAAACGCCGCGTACGGGTCTTGGCTTCGGCGATCGACTGATCGAGCGAGGCCTCCCCCGCCAGATGGCGCGCCAGTTCGCTTACCCCGATGGCCTTTATCGCCGGCAGGCTTTTATCGAGGCGCCGCGCCATGAGCGCTTCCACCTCGTGCAGCGTCCCTTCATCCACCATGGCATCGAAGCGCGCCCCGATATGGCGGTTGAGGTCGGCGCGCTCAGGGGCAATGACCAGGCGCCGCGGCGTCGCTCCCGCCGCTGGCGCCGCCGCCTCGCCCTCATGAAAGGTCCGCAACGGCTTGCCCGTTGCCTGAAGCACCGACAGGGCGCGCACCAGCCGCTGACCGTCGCTCGGCCGAATGGCTTCCGCGCTGGGCAAATCGGCGCGCCGCAGTTCCACATGCAGCGCCAGAGGGCCCTCCGCCGCCAGCCGCGCCCGGAAAACGTCGATGATTGCGGGATCGATGGCCGGAATGTCCGCCAGCCCCTCGGTCAGGGCCTTGAAATAGAGCCCCGTTCCGCCGGTAACGATGGCCCAGCGCCCTTGCTGCGCCAGATCGTCAAGCAACGCCCGTACCTCGCCCAGCCAGAGCCCGGCGGAATAGCGCACCCCCGCATCCACATGGCCATACAGCCGATGTGGGACTTCAGCCATTGTCGCCGCATCGGGCCGCGCCGTGAGCACGCGCAAGTCGTGATAGACCTGCATGGCATCGGCATTGATGACGGTTCCACCCAGTTCACGCGCCAGCGCCAGGGCGACGCCCGACTTGCCGCTCGCCGTCGGCCCTGCGATAAGGATCGCCTTGTCCAACCTGGATTTTGCCATCGCCCCCATGGACCAGCTTCTCGTCCTTATTTCAAGCACCGGCGCGCGCGCCCTCGATGCCGAGGCGATGGCGTTTGCCCGCCCGCTGATCGCCGCCGAACCGCGCTGGCTGGCCGAGGCCGAAGCTGCCGAGGCCCCTCTCGGGGTCAACATCGACCATGAAGCCGTTAAAGCCCTGCGCCAGCGCCTGGCCACACGGCCCATCGATGTCTGCGTGGTGCCGGCCGCCAACCGCCGCAAGCGCCTGCTCATCGCCGACATGGATTCCACCATCATCGAACAGGAATGCATCGACGAACTGGCCGAAGTGGCGGGCATAGGCGCTGAAATCAAGACGATCACGGCGCGTGCCATGCGCGGCGAACTGGTGTTCGAAGATGCCTTGCGCGAGCGCGTCGCGCTGCTGGCCGGTCTACCGGAGGCCGTCATCGGTGAGGTCATCGCCCAACGCATCAGCTATCGCCCGGGGGGACGCACGCTGGTCGCCACCATGCGCGCTCATGGCGCCTTCACGGCATTGGTTTCGGGCGGCTTCAGCCAGTTCACCGCCGCCGTCGCGGCCAATTGCGGCTTCGATACCCACCAGGCAAACCAGTTGCTCATTGCCTCAGGAAGCCTCACCGGCCGTGTGAACGAACCCATTCTCGGCAAGGACGCCAAGGTCGTGGCCCTCGATGCCATGCTGCTTCAGCACGGCTTGGCCTCCGTCGACACCCTTGCCGTCGGTGACGGCGCCAACGACATACCGATGCTGCAACGCGCAGGTCTCGGCGTCGCCATGCATGCCAAGCCGGCAGTGCGCCAGGCGGCCGGCGCGGTGATCGACCATGCCGATCTCACCGCCCTGCTCTATCTGCAAGGTTATGCCCGAAACGAATGGATCGGCACCTGATCGATTCCAATATGTTGAGCATGATGTTATCCGAAAAGTGGTTTCCACTTTTCGCACAGCATGCTCTAGCTACTTCAGGGCGAGCGCGATGAAATTCGAATCGCCCTGATGACCTGCCTTCAGCACCAGCAAGAGAATCGAGCTTCGCCCTTCGGCCTGCAGCTCCTTGACGCGCTTGCTGACGTCCTCGGGCGTGGTGATCTTGCGCTCGCCGGCCTCGGAGACGATGTCGCCGGGCGCCAGATGTTTTTCCGCCGCCGAGCTGCCGGGTGCGACTTCGGTGATGACCGCGCCCTCCACGTTGTCGGCAAACTTGAACTTCGAACGCAAGGCATCGGTGACCGGCGACAGCTTCATGCCCAGCACTTCCTCGACCGCCTTGTCAGCGGGCGCCGTGGCCTGCTGCGCCATGATCTTCTCGCCGTTTTCGAGGCGGCCGAGCACCACCATCACGTCCATCAGCTTGCCCTGGCGCATGACCTCGACATCGACATCGGTGCCCACCGCCGTCTCGGCGACGATGCGCGGCAGGTCGCGCATTTCATGGATGTCCTGGCCGTTGAACTTGAGGATGACGTCGCCGGCGAGCAGGCCGGCCTTTTCAGCCGGTCCAGTCGGGGTGACATCGGCCACCAGCGCACCGCGCGGCTTGTCGAGCCCCAGTGTCTTGACCATGTCCGGGCTCACCGACTGGATCTTCACGCCCAGCCACCCGCGCCGCGTCTCGCCGTACTTGGCGAGCTGTTCGACGACGCTCTTGGCGGTCGATGAGGGGATCGCAAAGCCGATGCCGATGGAGCCGCCGGACGGCGAGATGATCGCCGTGTTGATGCCCACCACGTTGCCGTCCATGTCGAACAGCGGCCCGCCCGAGTTGCCGCGGTTGATGGCAGCGTCAGTCTGGATGAAATCGTCGTAGGGACCGGAATTGATATTGCGGTTGCGCGCCGAGACGATGCCCAGCGTCACCGACCCGCCGAGGCCAAAGGGGTTGCCGATGGCCATGACCCAGTCGCCGACCCTGAGCTTTTCCGAATCGCCGAAACTCACATAGGGCAATGGCTTGTCGGACTTCACCTTGAGCACAGCGAGATCGGTCTTCTTGTCGATGCCGAGCAGCTTGGCGGAAATCGTGTTGCCGTCGGGAAAATTGACCTCGATCTGATCGGCACCATCGATCACGTGATTGTTGGTAACGATGATGCCTGAAGGGTCGATCACGAAGCCCGAACCGAGCGAGGAAACCGTCCTCGGCCGGCTCTGCTCGCCTTTGCGCTGCTTGTTGAGGAATTCGTCGAAGAAGCGCTTGAACGGCGAGCCTTCCGGCAAATCCGGGATCGGCACTGCCTGATTGCCGCTGTCCGCCTTCGTCGAGGTAGCGATATTGACCACCGCCGGCGACAGCCGCTCGGCCAGGTCGGCGACCGATTTGGGACCCGTCGCCTGCGCCGGGCCGGCAAGTGCCGTGGCAATAAGGATGAGAGCCAGCCCAATGGCCGGATAGAGCCTCGCCAGCGGCAAGATGCGGGTCGACCTGCCAGTCATGATACGGCAATCCTCCTCATCGCGGGATCATCCCACAGCCACAGCTTAGCATAGAATTTTGCGCCTGCCTGCAGCCGCGGCGCAAGGGGGTTGCAAGGTGGCCGGCCAGCGGGTCAGCACCCACCCGCCAGGTATTGGCGTGCCAGCCACACAACCACAACACCTGCTGCAACGGCGATGATGCCGCCGGTCCTCAGACGCTCTTCGGGGACCTCGGCCGCCAGGGCCATCATCGCCTTGAAGCGGCCTGGCGCCAGTGCGTAGCCGATGCCTTCGATGACCAGCACCAGGCCCAGCGCTGTTGCCAGTTCGCTCATTGCGCCGGCGGGACCGCGGCCTTGTTACCATCGCTGCCGAAATACTTGAAGAATTGCGAATCCGGCTTCAGCACCAGCGTCGTGCCCGGTTCCGCCAAGCTCTTTGTATAGGCCTGCATCGAGCGGTAGAACGAGTAGAATTCGGGATCCTTGCTGACCGCGGCGGCAAAGATGGTGTTGCGCTCGGCGTCGCCCTCGCCGCGAATGATTTCCGACTGCTTGTGGGCCTCCGACACGATGACCACCAGGCCGCGATCGGCTTCCGCCTTGATGCGCGCCGCCTGCGCCTGGCCCACCGCCCTGAGCTGGGCAGCCTCGGCGAAGCGCTCGGCGTTCATGCGATCGTAGGTGTCCTTGAGCACGTCCGGCATGAGGTCGGTCCGGCGGATTCTGACATCCACCACCTCGACGCCCAGCGCCAGCCCCTCAGGCCTGATCTGGTCGCGGATCTCGTGCATCATCGCCGAACGGTCCTTGGACAGTGCCGCCTCGAAGGTGCGCCGGCCATAGGTCTGGCGCAATGCCGCGTCCAGCCGGGTTTCGATGCGACTGCGCGCCCGGTCGACATTGGCACCGACCGTCTCGCGGAACTTTTGCGGATCGACGACCTTCAGCATGTAGATCGCATCCACCGAATAGCGCCGCCCGTCGACCACCTGCACCGACTTGTCGGGGCTTTCGAAGGTCAGCATGCGGGCATCCACCGGTACCAGTTCATCGACCACCGGCAATTTGAAGTAGAGGCCGGGCTTGTTGATCGTGCGCTGGATTTCACCGAAGCGCACGACCAGCATTTTCTCGCGCTGGTCGACGATGAAGGCACTCGACCACACGAGGAAGATCAGGACCGCCGCGATGGCCAGTCCGAAGCTCTTGATGAAGCCGCTCACTGCTTGCCTCCGGTGGTGGTAGTGGTGGTGGTGGGCGCCTTCAGGCGTTTCTGGATCTCCGGCAGCGGCAGATAGGGCACCACGCCGGTACCGTCCTTGCCGCCTTCGATGATGACCTTGTTGGAATTCGACATCACGCCTTCCATGGTCTCCAGGTAGATGCGTCGGCGGGTGACCTCAGGTGCCTTCACATACTGCTTGTAGACCTCGTCGAAGCGTTGCGCCTCGCCCTGTGCCTCGGCCACCACGCGGGCCTTGTAGGCCTTGGAGGCTTCGGTGATCTTGGAGGCCTCGCCGCGTGCCTGCCCGAGTTTCTGGTTGCGGTACTGCTCGGCGTCGCGGATGAACTTCGACTGGTTCTGCTCGGCGCGCTGCACCTCTTCGAAGGCATCGATCACCTGCGGGGGCGGATCGGCCTTTTCAAGCTGCACGCCGAGGATCTGGATACCGGCCTTGTAGCTGTTGAGCACCGTCTGCACCAGGTCGCGCACCTCGTCCTGCGCCTTGAGGCGGCCCTTGGTGCGGATTTCCTCGGCCGGCGTACGGCCGACGATCTCGCGCATGGCGCTTTCCGACACCCATTGCACCAGCTGATAGGGGCTGCGGATGTTGAAGAGATACTCCTGCGCGTCCGAAATCTTCCACTGCACGGTAAAGCGGATATCGACGATGTTCTGGTCGCCGGCCAGCATCAGTCCTTCGCCGCGGCCGGTATTGCCGAACTCGGCCTGGTTCACCGAGGCCACGGGAAGCTTTTCCAGCTTCTCAATCGGCCAGAACGCGAATTGCAGTCCCGGCGGCGTGGTGCGGCTGTACTTGCCCAGACGCAGCACCACGCCGTTTTCCTCGGTATCGACCTTGTAAAAGCTCATCCAGCTCCAGAACGCCACCAGCGCCACCAGCACCAGCACGACGGTCGACTTGGTGCCGCCGCCAAAGCCGCCGCCACCGCCACCGCCGGGGAGCATCGACTTGAGCCGTTCCTGACCCTTTCGGATGATTTCCTCGAGATCGGGCGGCACGTTACCGCCACCCTTGCCGGGCGGCTTGCCCGGTCCCTGACCCCAGGGTCCGCGGCCGCCGCCGCTCTGCCAGCCACCGCCGCCCTGATTGTTCCACGGCATATTTCTTTACGTCCTCACCTCGTCGAGCGGTCCGTGTACCGTTGCAGGCACGCGGTCCGGCGTTTTGATTACCGCCCCATATAGGCAGGCTTGCTTGCGAAGTCCATGGACCGTTGCCGGTCACGCTCCAATCAGTTCAATAAATCACCACCGAGCGGATGCTCTCGCCGGCATGCATGAGATCGAAGGCGGTGTTGATGTCATCGAGCTTCAGCGTATGGGTGATCATCGGGTCGATTTCGATGCGGCCGGCCATGTACCAGTCGACGATCTTCGGAACATCGGTGCGCCCGCGTGCGCCGCCGAAGGCGGTTCCCCGCCATACCCGGCCGGTCACCAGCTGGAACGGCCTTGTGGCGATCTCCTGGCCCGAGCCCGCCACCCCGATGATGATCGCTTCGCCCCAACCCTTGTGGCAGCATTCCAGCGCCATGCGCATCACCTTCACATTGCCGATGCACTCGAAGGAATAATCCGCCCCGCCGCCGGTCAACTCCACCAGGTGGGCAACCAGGTCGCCCGTCACCTTGGAGGGATTGACGAAATGCGTCATGCCGAATTTGCGGCCCCATTCTTCCTTGCCGTCGTTGAGGTCGACGCCGACGATCATCCCGGCGCCCACCAGCTTCAGGCCCTGGATGACGTTGAGGCCGATACCGCCGAGGCCGAAGACCACGCAGTTCGAGCCCGGCTCGACCTTGGCCGTGTTGATCACCGCGCCGATGCCGGTGGTAACGCCGCAGCCGATGTAGCAGATCTTGTCGAAGGGGGCCTTGGGATCGACCTTGGCGAGCGCGATCTCCGGCAGCACCGTATGGTTGGAAAAGGTCGAGCAGCCCATGTAGTGCAGCACCGGCTTGCCCTTGTAGGAAAACCGGCTGGTGCCGTCGGGCATGAGGCCCTTGCCCTGGGTGACCCTGATCTTCTGGCACAGGTTGGTCTTGGGGTTGAGGCAGTACTCGCACTCGCGGCATTCCGGCGTATAGAGCGGAATGACGTGGTCACCGGCTTTCAGCGAGGTCACGCCGGGGCCCACCTCGAGCACCACGCCGGCGCCCTCATGGCCGAGAATGGCCGGGAACAGGCCCTCCGGATCGGCGCCCGACAGGGTGAACTCGTCGGTGTGGCAGATGCCGGTTGCCTTCACCTCAACCAGCACTTCACCGGCCTTCGGGCCTTCAAGATCGACTTCGACGATTTCCAGCGGTTTTGCGGCCTTGAAGGCGACGGCGGCACGTGTCTTCATGCGAATGCTACTCCCTGGTTCGATGCTTGGCGTGGCCGCAGTCTGGCAGGCCTCGCAACGATGCTCAACCCCAAAGCCTCAAGCCAGCGCCTGTTGCAGGTCGGCGATGAGGTCGTCCACGTCCTCGATCCCCACCGACAGCCTGACCAGGCCGTCGACGATGCCGATGCGCTCTCTGCTCTCGGCCGGGATGGTAGCGTGGGTCATGATGGCGGGATGCTCGATGAGGCTTTCCACCCCGCCGAGGCTTTCCGCCAGCGAAAACAGCTCGGTGCGTTCGAGGAAACGCTTGGCCGCCTCCAGCCCCCCCGCCAGCACCGCCGTCACCATGCCACCGAAGCCATGCATCTGGCGTTTGGCGACGGCATGGCCGGGATGGCTTTGAAGGCCGGGATAATAGACCTTTTCCACCTTGGCATGGCGGCTCAGCCAGTCGGCGATGATGGCCGCATTGGCTGAGTGGCGCTGCATGCGCACCGGCAAGGTCTTCAGCGAGCGTAGCACCAGGAAGGCATCGAACGGCCCCAATATCCCGCCGGCGGCATTCTGCAGGTATTTGAGCCGTTCGCCCAGCCTGTCATGGGCGCTATGAGCCGACACCACCGCGATACCCGCCACCACGTCGGAATGGCCGTTGAGATACTTGGTGGCGGAATGAAAGGCGATATCGATGCCGTGGTCGAGCGGGCGCTGCACGAAAGGCGAGCAAAAGGTGTTGTCGCACACGGTAATGAGGCTGTGGCGCCGCCCGATATCGGCCAGCGCCTCCAGGTCGGCGATCTTGAGCAGCGGATTGGTCGGCGTCTCGATCCACAACATGCGGGTATCGGGGCGCACCGCGGCTTCGACGCCGGCCGGATCCGAGAGGTCGACGAAAGTGACGTCGAGGCCCGCCGAACGCTTGCGCACGTTCTCCAGAAGCCGGTAGGTGCCGCCATAAAGATCATCGCCGGCGACCACATGGGCGCCGGAATCGTTGAGTTCGAGGATTGCCGCTTCCGCCGCCAGTCCCGAGGCGAAGGCGAGGCCCAATGCGCCGTTCTCCAGATCCGCCATGCAGTCTTCCAGCGCCTGCCGGGTGGGATTGCCGGACCTTGAATATTCATAGCCCTTGTGCCGTCCGGGGCTCTCCTGCACGTAGGTCGAGGTGGCGTAGATGGGTGTCATGATGGCCCCGGTGGTGGGGTCCGGCCCCTGCCCGGCGTGGATGGCGCGGGTGGCAAAGCCCTGGCGATTCTTCTTTTTCGTCATGAAGCCCCTGTCTTTCATTTTTTCGACTGCGCATGCAGCCTGAGATGGTTGAGCACATCGATCTTGGTGATGATGCCGTGAAAGCCCTTGTCGCTCACCACCGGCACCACCATGCCCTTGGTCAACAGCAGCAACACCCTGTCGAGCGACGCATCCGGGCCGACCGTCCTGAGATCGCGCGCCATGACGTCGCCGGCCACCCCGGTGAAGCAGCCGCAACTGTAGACATGCAGCAGCAGGTCCTCCTCATCGAGGATGCCTACCAGCTTTTGCTGGTCATCCAGCACCGGCAGTTGCGAGATGTCGTAGAGCTTCATCTGCCTGTAGGCCTGTTCGACCGGCGTATCGGCCTTGATGGTCACCGTCTGGTGCTCGGCATGCTTCCTGGCGATCAGGTCGCGCAGGTCGCCGCGCTCGGGCGGGTGGATGAAGCCGTTGTCGATCATCCAGTAGTCGTTGAACATCTTCGACAGGTACTTGTTGCCGCTGTCGCACACGAAGCTGACGATGTTGCGTGGTTCTTTCTGCGCCCGGGCATGGCGCAGGGCCGCCGCGATCAGCGTGCCCGATGACGAGCCCGCCAGAATGCCTTCTTCCTGCAACAGCGCCCGCGCCGTCTGGAACGCCTCGCTGTCGGGGATGGAATAGGCGCAATTGACCCGCGACAGATCGAGGACGGGCGGCAGGAAATCTTCCCCGATCCCCTCCACCATCCACGAGCCGACATCGGTGGGCAGCTCGCCGGTCTTGACATAGCCGGCAAGGATCGAGCCCTCCGGGTCGGCCAGCACCATTTCGGCATCGGGCGAGGCCTTGGCGAAGAAGCGTGCAAGCCCGGTCAGGGTGCCGCCCGAGCCCACCCCGCACACCACGGCATCGACGCTCAGGCCTATGGCGCCCATCTGCGCGAAAATCTCCGGACCGGTTGTCATCTCATGCGCCTGCGGGTTGGCCGGGTTGCCGAACTGGTTAACGAAGAACCAGCCGTTTTCGGCCGCCATGCGCGCCGCCACGTCCTGATAGTAGTCCGGGTGCCCCTTGCCGACATCGGAGCGGGTGATGTGGACCTCGGCACCCATGGCCTTCAGGTGAAAGACCTTTTCCTGCGCCATCTTGTCGGGCACCACGATGACGAGCCGGTAGCCTTTCTGGCGCGCCACCAGCGCCAGGCCGATGCCGGTATTGCCGGCGGTCGCCTCGATCAGGGTGTCCCCGGGCCTGATCTTTTCCTCATGCTCGGCGGCCTCGATCATCGAACGCCCGATACGGTCCTTGATCGAGCCGCCGGGATTCTGGTTCTCCAGCTTGAGGAACAAGTGGCACTTGCCGGTATCGAGGCGCGTGACCTCATAAAGCGGCGTGTTGCCGATGGCCTCCAGCACATTGTGATAGACCGGCGATGGCGTGGACATGGGAAACGATACTCCCGGCCCGGCATGGGCGAGGTTATCTAGCCCCAACGCCCGCCCGGCGGCAAATCACCAATCATTCATTGCGTCAGGATTTCCGCCGGCAGCCAGGTCGGATCGGCCTCGCCCACCGTCCGTCCAAGCTCCCTTGCCGCTTTCAGCGCCGCCGCCTGCCCCGACAGGAACGCCCCGTGGGCGGTGGCGTTGGCGCTCAGATGGAAGGCCTCCCCGGCAAAGTGCAGCGCCCCGAGATCGGCCTCGATTATTTCCACCCGCGCCTCCGCTTTGCCCGGCCGGGCCGAGGCATAGCCGCCGCGGATGAACGGGTCGAGCGTCCACCCGGTGGTGGCGCTGGCCGTTATCTTGCCCCGAATACCGGCCCCGAAGGCTGCGACGAGCTTTTCGATGAAGAAATCGATGCGCGCCTCATCGCCCGCCGCAACGATGTCACGAGCGAAATGGCCGGCGATGTGACCTATGGCGATGGGACGACCGAAGGGTGAGATCTCCATGTTGAGCGGCTCTGAGCCTTCGGGATCGACAATCTCGCAGCCACTGCGGCCGAATTCGGAGAAGGTTTCATCGCTCACCGCCACCGCCATCTTCTCGTAGGTCCCGCACGGCACCGCCGCCAGCGCGTCGCGGAACGCCATCGGCAGGCCCGGACTGAAGCGGATGGTCCCCGCGTTGAGGACATTGATCGAGGCGGTAACGATCACCTGCTCGGTGGCGATGATGCCGGTCGGCGTTTCCACCCGCATGCGGGTTCCCGCCTCGGCAATCCAGCTCACCGGCGCGTTGAGGACGATCGGCAACGCCCCGGCCAGCCGCGCCAGCAGGGCCCCGTAGCCGTCGCGCA
>Ga0315540_10000128_pt1 | contig 39603 bp, 37 predicted proteins | sample SalMarSW160110MG_FD_203677 | JGI IMG/M metagenome (GOLD analysis project Ga0315540, IMG submission 203677) | Salt marsh sediment microbial communities from the Plum Island Ecosystem LTER, Massachusetts, United States - Salt Marsh Sediment SW1601-10 ...
GGATCAGCCGCGCAGGAGCTCGAACCGCTCGACGATGATGTCGCTCCGGAAGGCCACGCCGGCGGCGCGGAGGCCGGCGTTCAGCCTTCCCGGACCTTACGGATCTCCTCGGTGAGCCGGGGCAGGACCTCGAACAGGTCACCCACGATGCCATAGTCGGCCACGTCGAAGATCGGCGCCTCGGGGTCCTTGTTGACGGCGACGATGACCTTGGCCGTGCGCATGCCGGCCAGGTGCTGGATGGCACCACTGATCCCGATGGCGAAGTAGAGGTCGGGGGTCACGACCTTCCCGGTCTGTCCGACCTGCTCCTCGTGCGGTCGCCACCCGGCGTCCACCACGGCGCGGCTGGCGCCGAGGGCGACGCCGTCGCCGAGCGCGTCCGCGAGCTCCTCGAGCAGGCGCCAGTTCTCCGGGCCGCCCAGACCACGCCCGCCCGCCACGACGACCGTCGCCTCGGCCACGTCGAGCGCGCCGCGCTCGCCGCCCTCCACGGGCTGGACGCGCGCGCGGGCCGGCTCCGGATCGACGGCCAGCGTCTCCACCGCGCCCTCCCCCGACCGCTCCTCGGGCAGGAACACGTTGGGACGGATGCTGAGAACGGCTGGCGTGGCCGTGAAGCGCAGGCGCGCCAGCGCCTTGCCCGCGTACTGGGGCCGCACGACCACCACGTGGCCGCTGTCGACCTCGATCGCGGTCACGTCGGTGGCCAGAGGGCGGTCGAGTCGAACGGCCAGGCGTGGCGCCAGGTCCTTGCCCTGGGCCGAGGCCGCCAGCACGACGGCGGCGTAGCCCTCTCGCCCCTGCAGGTCGGCCGCGGCCCGCAGCGCCGCGTCGGGAGCGTACGCCCCATACGCGTCGTTCTCTCCCACGAAGATCCGGTCGGCGCCGTAGCCGCCCAGCTCGCCGGCCGCTTCCGCGATTCCGGGCGGTCCCAGGACGAGCGCGTCCACGCCTCCACCGAGCCCCGAAGCCAGCGTCCGGGCCGCCGTCACCACCTCGCGCGACACGCCCCGGAGCGTGCCGCTCCTCGTCTCCGCTACCGCCAGCACGCGACCCATCAGAGCACCTTCGCTTCTTCGCGCAGCTTCCGGACGAGCTCGGGGGCCGCGTCCGCCCCCTCGCCCACGATCTCTCCTGCCTCCGGCGCGGGCGGCTCGGAGAGGGACAGCAGCTCCAGGGAGCTCTCGACCGCCGCAGCCTCCTTCTCCTCGAGCGGCTTCCGCTTGGCGGTCATGATCCCCTTGAGGCTCGGGTAGCGGGGCTCGTTGAGGCCCTTCTGCGCCGCCACCACGCCCGGCAGGTCGAACTCCACCGTCTCGTGACCGCCCTCCACCTCCCGGCGGGCGGTGACGTGCCGCCCCGACACCTCCAGCTCCACCACCACGGTGGCGCACGGCAGCCCCAGGAGCCCGGCCACCATGGCCGGAACCTGCATGTTGTCATCGTCGACCGCCTGCTTGCCGAACAGGAGGAGGTCGAACTCCCGGCCTTCGATCTCGGCGGCCAGCGCCTTGGCCGTGACGAGCCCGTCGTGCGACGGCTCGGCGGCGAGGAGCACCGCGTCGTCGGCGCCCATGGCCAGCGCCGTGCGAAGCTGCTCGGCCGCCTCCTTCGGACCCAGGCAGAGCGCCGTCACCGACCCCTCGCCGGCCTCCTCCTTGAGGCGGATGGCCTCCTCGAGGGCGAACTCGTCGTAGGGATTGAGGACATACTTGACGCCCGAGGGGTCCAGGGAGACCCCGTCGGCAGCTATCCGAACGCGCGCCTCCGTGTCCGGTACGCGCTTGATGCACACGATGGATCTCACGGTCCAATCCTTCCTGGTCTCGCACGGCGGAGCGGGCTCCCTCACCCCGGTCCCGGCGGGTCCGGGCACGGGTCGATGCACGCGCGGCCGGGAACCCGGCCGGCCGCGGCGCGGCCGAAACTACGGATCCCGCAAAATGGTGTCCAGCACGAAAGGAGGGCGGGCGGTCAGCGCTCCTGGATGCGCTCGACTTCCTCCGAGGTGAGGCCGTAGAGGCGGTAGGCGACGAGGTCGATGAGCTCGTCCGTGGTCGCCTCCTGGCGGCGCATGCGGGCACGCTCCTCGAGCGCCTCGGGACGGGCCGAGCGCAGCTCCACCAGCCGCCCGGCGAGCCACAGGAGGAAGTCGTGGGCCACGTCGCGGTGCTCACGGTCCCGGTCGGGCTCCCCGTTCGTGTTGCGGGGCAGGAGGGCGTCCATGAAGGCCAGGAGTCCCGGGAAGACCATCTCCGTGAGCTCGGCCCCTCCCGACCCCACGGCCTCCTCGCCCGTCTCCTCCTCCCAGCCCAGCTCGGTCCAGTACAGCTCGCACGCCTCCTCGAACAGGTGGGTGCGCGACTCGGAGCGCGTGGGCCTGAGGACCACGTCGACCGGGGCCAGATCCCTGTCCACGGACCGCCGAACGCCTCGCAGGCGCTCCTCGATGAGGGTACGCGCCGCCACGCCCAGGTCACCGCTGGGAAGGACGTAGCCCGCGTCGCTTCGGGTGGGAGGAGCTTCCTCACTCACGGTGGCTCGCCGGGTTCGGGGGGAGAGGCTGGGGAGCCTGCGGCCGAGCTCCGCCGCCGCTCCGGGGGCCGGCGCGTCGCCGGCTCCGGGAAGATGCGACCGCCCCGCTCGGCGTACAAGGCCGGGAGCGGCCCGGCGCGCTACGCTCCCCGGGCGAGTCGGCGGAGGAAGTCCAGGTTGCGCCGATCGGCCGCCGTGGCGTCGTCATCCTTGGGCGTCTCGAGGATGCGCGGCACGTCGACGAAGAGCGGGTCGCGCATCAGGCCGACGAAGCCGGCCTCGCCGAGCTCTCCTTCCCCCAGATGGGCGTGGCGGTCGACGCGGCTCCCGAGCCCGACGCGGGAGTCGTTGACGTGGAACAGGCGCAAGCGCTCGAGCCCCACGGTCCGATCGAACGCGTCCATCACCTCCTCGTATTCGGTGCGGAGGTCGTAGCCCGCCGCGAACACGTGCGCCGTGTCCATGCACACGCCCACCCGGTCGCGGGCCTCCTCCGGCACCGCCTCGATCAGGGCCGCGAGCTCCTCGAAACGCCAGCCGAGCGCCGTGCCGGAACCCGCCGTGGTCTCGATCAGCACCATCGTGGGTCCCGGATGCGCCAGGAGCGCCGCCCCGATGGCGGCGGCGTTCTGGCGGAGGGCGGCCTCGCGGTCGCCCCCCGTCGCATTGCCCGGATGGGTGACCAGGTAGTCGACGCCCAGGCGCTGGCAACGTTCCAGCTCCGCCTCGAACGCCGCCCGGGACTTCTCCAGGAGAGCCGCACGCTCCGTCGCCAGGTTGATCAGGTAGCTGTCGTGCGAGGCCACGATTCCGATCGGGGAGCCGGCGAGCGCGTCGCGGTAGCGGCGCACGTCGTCCTCGCCCAGGTCGGGCTCCGCCCAGCGCTGGGGCTGGCCAGTGAACACCTGCAGGGCGGTCGCCCCGATCTCGGTGCCGCGCTCCACGGCGCGGGCCAGTCCCCCCGCCACGGATACGTGGGCGCCGAGCGGCGGCAGGCCGGCGACCGACCCACCGGCGGGCCCTCGAGTCATCTCGCAATGCGTGTCCGCCACCGTCGCGTCGCCTCGGTTCAGGGGTCCGTGGACAGGCAGGATGGGCTGCCCGGCCCCGACGCTCAAGCCCGACTCCGGGCCCGGCGCTGGACGCGCGAGGCCGCACACCGGAAACTTCACGGACCCCGGGATCCGTAGTGGGACTCACGAGATGCCCGGTACCCCCCGGATCGGGTGCTTCCGGCCGGGGGCATCGATGGGTCGTCCCGCTCCGGGGTGGGACGCCGTCGCACGGGCGACGACCTCAACACGGGAGCACGTCGGGGTGTTCTTGATAGCGCGGCGAGGATGAACGATGCGGGGGAGTCGGTCCGGGAACCCGACCGGCCCGCGCGTGACGTCTCCGGCGCCGCGGACGGAAGATCCGGGGAGCCGGCGGGCACCGGGACGGCGGGCGAGCCGGAGCTGGTACGGGCGGTCCAGCGAGGCGACGAAGTGGCCTTCGGGCGCCTCGTCGAGCGCTATCTGGACCGGGCGCACGCCGTCGCGCTCGGCATTCTCGGCAATCCGCACGACGCGGAAGACGCGGTGCAGGATGCATTCATACGCTCGCTGGAGCGGATCGACCAGCTGTCCCCGGGCAGCCCTTTCGGGCCGTGGTTCTACAGGGTGCTCCGCAGCACGGCCCTCAACTTCCGGAGACACGAGAAGCTTCGGAGTCACGAATCGATACCGATCGGGGCCGCGACGAACAGCGACCCCGAGGCGGAGACGCTCGGGAGGATCGAGCGGGAGACCGTGCTCCGGGCGTTGGAGCAGCTCCCCGAGATGCAGCGGACCGCGGTGACCCTCTACGACCTGGAGGGCTACAGCCACCAGGAGATCGCGGACATTCTCGGGATCGCGCCGGGCACGTCGCGAGCCCACGTGCACCACGGGCGCAAGGCGCTCCGGCAGCTGCTGGGGCCTGAAGAGGACGAGAGCCGATGAGCGCACAACGGGAAGACAGGAACGACGGCTGGCCCGCGTGGCTGGAGCCCCTGAGGCCGGACCCGATGGGCCGGGCCCGGATGAAGCGGGGCATCCTGGCGGCGGCGGCGCCGCTGCTGGCGGCGCGGCACCCGGCCGCCTGGTGGGAGCTCGCGGCCGACTGGTCCTCGGTCGCCATCCCGATCGCGGCCTCCATCGCCCTCCTGTTCGGATGGATCGCCTACGAGTCGCACCCGTCGGGGGCTTCGGCGCCCGAGTCGGAGCGCATGGACATCGAGGCCCTGGTGCAGCCGGCCTCGGCGTCCTCGCCGCCCGCCCTGCTCACCGACCAGACCGAGCCCAGCTCGGACGCCCTCCTGGCCGCCACGCTGCGCCGGGAGGAGCGCTGACCATGCTCGCCGGATCGCGTCTCCGGGTCGGCCTGGTGCTGGGCGTGACCTTCGCCGCCGGCCTGGCCGGTGGGGTCGCGCTCGACCGGCGCGTCCTGGAAACGCCCGCTCGCCACGCGAACGCATGGCGCGCCGCCAGGGCGGACAGCGCCGGGCGCGGCGAACGGGGCCACACCCCCGTGATCGAACGCTTCGCCAGCGAGCTCGAACTGACGGCGCAGCAGCGCACCGAGATCGAGACGATCCTCGATCACTACCGGACGCACGTGCGGTCGGTGTGGCAGGACGTGAGGCCGCGATACAGCGCCATCGTGGACTCGACCCGGACCCGCATCGAGGGCGTGCTGACGCCCGAGCAGGTCCAGCAGTACCGTACGCTGCTCCGGCAGCGGTACCAGCGGCGCGACGACGACTCCACTCGTCGGTCGGAGCGGGACTCCGCCGGCCGACGCGACTCGACCACTCCCGGCGGATCGAGCCGGAAATGAGACAGCGTGAAGGAGCTTCCATGACGAGATACACGATGTCCGCGACACGGGGCTGCGCGGTGCTCCTGGCCCTCCTCGTGGCCGCCACCGGCCTCCAGGCGCAGCAGACGACCGCGGACGCCGCGGCCCGGACGGACACGGCCATGATGCAGGAGTCGGGTCCGCCGGCACGGCGGGTGACGCTCGACCAGGCGGTCACGATCGCCATGCAGAACAACCCGGCGCTCACGCAATCACGGTCCAGCCTGGACCAGGCGCGCTACAGCCGGCTGACGGCGTACGGGAACTTCCTGCCGTCCTTCTCGGCCGGATACGGCTACTCCAACTCGAGCTCCGCCCGGCTGGACGTCACCCAGCAGTCGCTCACCCGGACCAGCTATAGCTTCCAGCTCAGCGGCAGCTACGACCTGTTCACGGGGCTGCGGCGCTTCAGCCAGATGAAGAGCGCCAACCTGAACGTGGAGGCGCAGCAGGCCAGCTACCGTCAGAGCCGCTACCAGACGCTGCTCGACGTGAAGACGGCCTACTTCAACGCCGTCGCCACCCGGGACCTGGTGGCCGTGCAGTCCGCCACCGTGAAGCGGCAGCAGGACCAGCTGGACTTCGTGCGACAGCAGCTCCAGCTGGGGCGCTCCACGCGCTCGGACCTGTTGAGCTCCGAGGTGGACCTGAACAACGCCAAGCTGGCGCTGCTCAACGCCCAGAACGCGGCCCGGGCCAGCACCTTCCAGCTCGCCCAGGCGCTGGGAGTCGACCAGCGCGTGGCCCCGGTGGCCGAGGCGACCCTGGAGATCCACACGCTCACGTACGACCGCCAGCAGCTCCAGTCCATTGCGCAGTCGCAGGCGCCCAGCGTCCAGAGCGCCCGGGCGTCCTACCAATCCGCCCAGGCCCAGGTGTCCTCGGCCAAGTCCGCCTACCTGCCCAATCTGACCTTCTCCGGAGGCTGGGCCTGGCAGAACAGGGACTTCCCGCCCGAGAACCGGAGCTGGTCGATCCGGCTCACGGGCAGCATTCCGCTGTTCAACGGCTTCCAGCGCGAGTCGCAGCTCTTCCAGGCCCAGGCCCAGGCCGACGCCGCCCAGGCCCAGGAGCGCTCCGCGGAGCTCGCCCTGCGGACCAACATCGACAACGCCTACAACCAGGTGCTGACGGCCGTCTCGGGCGGAGACCTGGCCCAGAAGAGCGTGGAGCTCAGCCAGGAGAACCTCCGGGTCACGCAGGAGCGCTATCGGCTCGGGCTGGCCACGATCCTGGACCTCCAGCAGGCGCAGATCAACCTGCAGCAGGCCCAGGTGAACCTCGTGCAGCGCAAGTTCGACTACCAGATCGGGCTGGCGCAGCTCGAGGCCCTGCTCGGCGAACCCCTCCCGAAGGCGGCCGGGGACACAGGCAGCAACGCTTCCAACGGCTCCCGTGTTATGGAGGAGGACGGCCAGTAGCCGTCGGCGCGCGTCCCGGCCCCGCCGGGCGCCACCCAGAGACTACGACGCCGGGACCTCCCGGGAGACCTGTATGAAGAAGCCGATCAGCGGAACCGCCCTCCTGGCCCTGGCAGCACTGGCGGTGACCGCCTGCGGGAAGAGCAAGGCCAGCGAAGCGGCGACGGACTTCCAGACCGCCACGGTGGAGCGGCGCGACATCGTGTCGAGCGTCGAGGCGACCGGCAGCATCGAGCCGATTCAGACGATCGACATCAAGTCGCAGGCATCGGGCGAGATCCTCCAGATGCCCGTGGACATCGCCGATCACGTCCAGAAGGGCCAGCTCCTGGCCAGGGTCGACCCGCGGAACGTCCAGAACACCTACGACCAGGCCAACGCCAACCTCGCGGTGGCCCAGGCGCAGGCGAAGATCAACGCCGACCGCCTGGCGCGCTCCCAGGTCCTGGCCGACTCCGGCGCGATCACGAAGGACGAGCTGCAGACGGCGATCCTCAACGACGCCACCGCCAAGTCCGATCTCGTGAAGGCGGAGACGAACCTCGAGCTGGCCAGGAAAGAGGTCAAGGACGCGACGGTCGTGGCGCCGATCTCGGGCACGATCATCGCCAAGGACGTCGAGCCCGGGACGATCATCACCTCCACGAACCAGGTGTCGGGTGGAACGACGATCCTGCAGATGGCCGACTTGACCACCGTGCAGGTCCGCACCCTGGTGGACGAGATCGACATCGGGAAGGTGCAGCCGGGGCTGGCCGCCAACATCACGGTGGACGCCTATCCGAACCGGAGCTTCAGCGGGACGGTCCTCAAGATCGAGCCCCAGGCGGTCGTGCAGCAGAACGTCACGCAGTTCGCCGTCCTCACCCGGATCAACAACGAGGACCGGGCGCTGCTGCCGGGCATGAACGCCGACGTCACGATCGTGATCGGCCAGCGCGACAGCGTGCTCGCCTTGCCCAACGCCGGAATCAAGACGACGGAGGAGGCCCGGAAGCTCGTGGACGCCCTCGGCATGGACCCGTCGCTGCTGCAGGCCAGCGTGTCATCGCAGGGCTCCGGGGCGACGGCACCGACGGCGGCCGATCCGGGCCGTGCGCCGGCGGCCGGTGGGCAGCAGGCCTCTGGTGCGCAGCAGGCCCGGACCGACGACGGCCTGCCCTCCCCCGAGAAGCTCCGCGGCATGTCTCAGGACGAGCGGCGCAAGCTGTTCCAGTCGCTGACGGCCGACCAGCGCCGCAAGCTCATGGAGCGCGTCCGGGCAGAGCGCGAGAAGCAGCAGCAGGCCCGGTCCAACCCGGCCGCCCCCAAGGACGGGTTCGTGTTCGTCGAGAACGCGCAGGGCCGGGTCACGCTCAAGCCGGTGCGCATCGGGCTGAGCAGCCTGGACTACACCGAGGTGCTGGCGGGCCTCGAGCAGGGCGACAAGGTCCTGGAGGTGCCGCTGTCGCTGGTCCAGCAGCAGCAGCTCCTGCAGCGGTTCCGGCAGCGGGCCGCCGTTCCCGGCGTGAGCCGCAACAACAACTAGTAGTGACGACATGTTGATCTGGGAGATCGTCCGGGTGGCCCTGGATGCCATCCGGAGCAACAAGCTCCGATCCTTCCTGACGATGCTGGGCATCATCATCGGCATCGCGGCGGTCATCACCATGGTCGCCCTGGGCCAGGGCGCACAGAAGGCGGTCGAGGCCCAGATTGCCAGCCTCGGCACCAACGTCCTCACCGTCCGTCCCGGGCAGGGTTGGTTCCACGGCGTGCGCTCGGGCGATGCGCGCCTCACCATGGACGACGCGACCCTGCTGCAGCGCGAGGGGCCGGAGGGGCTCAAGGTAGCCCCGCAGATGGAGAACAGCTCCCAGGTGCAGTATCAGCACACGAACGCCAACATGCGCGTCGTGGGCACGACCCCTGACTACCCGATCATCAACCACTACGACGTGGGCCTGGGCCGCTTCTTCAGCGACAAGGAGAACGAGGGGCGTCGACGTGTGGTGGTGCTCGGCGGGGCGGTGCCGGAGGTCCTCAACAGCTCGGCCTCCCAGCTTCTGGGGCAGCAGGTCTCCATCGGCAACGTCCCCTTCGACGTGATCGGCGTCCTCCAGGAGAAAGGCAGCACGGGCTTCTTCAACGAGGACGAGCAGATCTACATCCCGATCACCACGGCGCGCTTCCGGGTGATGGGCAGCGACCGGATCCGCAGCATCGACGTCGAGGCCCCGGAGACCATGTCCCAGCCGGTGGCCATGATGGACCTGGAGGAGATCCTCCGGCGAGCCCACAAGCTGCGGCCGGGACAGGACAACGACTTCTGGATCTCCGACCGGGCCCAGCTCCTGGGCACGCGGCAGGAGACCACGCAGGCGTTCACCTACCTGCTGGCCGGCATCGCGCTGGTCAGCTTGCTGGTGGGCGGCATCGGGATCATGAACATCATGCTGGTCTCGGTCACCGAGCGGACCCGCGAGATCGGGCTGCGCAAGGCGCTGGGCGCCACGCGCAAGGCCGTGCTCACGCAGTTCCTGCTCGAGGCGCTGGTCCTCTGCCTGGCCGGCGGGATCCTCGGGATCGCGCTCGGGGGCGGCGGCGCCGCCATCCTGTCCTCGGCAGCCGGATGGAACGTCGACGTGTCGGCCGGGGCCATCGGGCTGGCCGTCGTCTTCTCGCTCACCATCGGCCTGTTCTTCGGGTTGTGGCCGGCGCGGCGGGCGGCCAGGCTCGAGCCCATCGTGGCCCTGCGGCACGAGTAAGCCCCTTCCCGCTCCCCCGACGCGAGCCCGGACGGCGCCACGGCCGTCCGGGCTCGCGCTGGAAGGTACTTCCCGGACCCTCTATCTTCTCGCTGCGGATGACTCCCGACCCCGAGCGACCATGAGCCTCACGACCATCGACCAGCTTCCCGACTCGGCACGGCTGTGGTGCTTCGCGGCCGACCGTCCTCTCTCCGCCGACGAGACCGCGCGCCTCCTCGGTCACGTACGCGACTTCCTAGGCGAGTGGGCCGCCCACGGGCAGCCCCTGCGCACCGCGTGCGACTGGCGCCGCGGCCGATTCCTGCTGGTGGCGGTGGACGAGCGCGCGGCGGGCGCGTCGGGCTGCTCGATCGACTCCCTCACCCACCGCCTCGGCCACATCGAAGCGGAGCTCGGCGTCCGCCTCCGGGACGGGGCCCCCGTGTGGTACCTCGAGCCGCGGGGCCAGGGCGTCGTGCGGCAGGCGTCCCGGCAGGAGTTCCGGGCGCTGGCCGAGGAGGGGCGGGTGGACGGAGCGACGACCGTGTTCGACCTCACGGCCGGGCGACTCGCCGACGTCCGCGAGGGCCGCTGGGAGCGACCGGCCGCCGAGTCCTGGCACGCACGCCTCCTCCCTTCCTCCGCCCCGGCGCGCGCCGGGAGACCGGGAGACCGGGCGTAGCGGCCCGGCAGTCGGAGAGGGCGGAGCCTCACCCGATCGACGAGCCGGGGGCGTCCGCGCCGCAGCTGGCCGTCGCCCTCTCGGGGGGCGGCGCCCGCGCCGCCTACCAGGTCGGCGTCCTGCGCTACATCGGCCGGCGATACCCCGACCGGCACGTTCCCATCATCACGGGGGTGTCGGCCGGCGCGATCAACGCCCTGCACCTGGCGGCCTTCCGGGGCAACCTCGAGGAGGCGACCGCCGACCTCGAGGGCCAGTGGCGCAGCCTCACCACCCAACAGGTGTTCCGCTCCGACCCGCTCACCGTGCTCCGGACCGGGATCGTGTGGGGTTACACCCTGCTCTCGGGCGGATCGCGCCTGGGGCCCCGGGCTCGCAGCCTGGTGGACACCGAGCCCCTGCGGCGCTTCCTGCGCCGGGCCGTCGACCCGCGCGGGATCGAGGAGAACATCCGGGATGGCGTCCTGCGGGCGGCCGCCGTGTCGGCCACCTCCTACCAGACGGGGCAGACCATCACGTTCGTGCACGGCGATCCGTCCATGGCGATGTGGGAGCGACCCCACCGCCGCGCGGTCCGGGACCGCCTCACGGTCCAGCACGTCATGGCCTCCTCGGCCCTGCCGCTGGTGTTCCCCGCCGAACGCCTGGACGGACACTTCTACGGTGACGGCAGCATCCGCCAGTCCGCGCCGCTGGCGCCGGCCGTGCACCTCGGGGCCGACCGCATCCTGGCGGTGTCGGCCCGTTACGCACGCAACACGGAAGAGGCGCGGCACCCCGTCATCGAGGGCTATCCGCCTCCGGCCCAGGTCGTGGGCCTCCTGTTCAACTCCATCTTCCTGGACACCCTGGACGCCGACTCGGTCCGCCTGGACCGGATGAACCACCTGCTGGAGCGCTGCGGCGACGGGGGCGACCCGGGTGGAGCGTTCCGGCGCATCGAGCTGCTGCTCCTGCGGCCGTCCCGGGACCTGGGCAGCCTGGCCTCGGAGTACGCGGACCGGCTGCCGCGCATCATCCGGTACCTGGCGGGGGGGCTGGGCAGCCGGGAGGGCCGCACGGCAGACTTCGTGAGCTACCTCCTGTTCGAGGAGGCCTACCTGACACGGCTCATGGAGCTGGGCGAGGAGGACGCCGAGGCGCAGTGGGACCGGATCCAGCGGTTCCTGGGCTGGGGCCCGCCTCAGAGCACGTAGGGGCTCGGGGCCGTGGGCGGCGTGCCCAGGGCGTTGTTGAACGCGTTGAAGTACAGGAACAGCCCCACGACCATGGCGATCTCCACGATTTCACCCTCCTCGAAGTGCTCGCGCAGTCGCGCGACCGTCTCCGCGGGGACGGCGCTCGATTCTCGGGTCATGGCCCCCGCGAAGGCGAGGGCCGCCGCCTCGTCGGCCGCGTACAGGCCGGGGTCGATCGTCTCGCCCTGCAGGTCCCGGAGCTGCTCGGGCGTCACGTCCAGCGCAGCTGCCAGCTGCGTGTGGGAGGCCAGTCAGTAATCGCACCCGTTGAGGGCCGAGACCCGTACCGAGAGCATCTCCTTGAGCGCGGGGGCGACCGAGCCCCGCCGCATCACGGTCCCGAAGTGGCGGATCATGGTGGCCAGGTGCTCCTCCCGGTGGCCGACCACCCGGAACATGTTGGGGACGTTGCCCCGCTCCTTCCGGAAGCGGTCGAACACCGCCTGGACGGCCGGCTCGTTGCCCTCCAGCGGCAGCCTGGAGATCCTGGGCTCGCTCATGTGACTTCCCCCTTCGTGGACGGCCACTCGTCGCCTCGCCGGAGCGGGCGTGCCGCCCGGCCATCCCCTATCTTAGGGGCGATGACGCGCATCCTGCACACCGCCGACCTGCACCTGACCGAGGACCACCCCGAGCGCTGGGACGCGCTGGAGGCGGTCCTCGGCGCGGCCCGCGACCACGCGGTCGATGCCCTGCTGGTGGCCGGGGACCTCCTGGACCGGGGCGGCGACCACGCCGCCCTGCGGCCGCGGGTGCGCGCCGCGTTCGAGAGCCTCGACGTCCCCGTCCTCCTCCTTCCGGGCAACCACGACCGCGCCGCGTACCGTCCCGGCCAGGACTGGGGTCCGCGCACCACCCTCCTCCTGGGTGAGCCCGTCCAGGAGACGACGGTCGCGGCCGTGCGGGTGGTGGCCGTCCCCTTCCCGGCGGGGGAGATCGGCTTCGGCCACGTGCGGCGGGACGTCGAGGAGAGGCTCTCCGCCCCGTCCCGACCCGGAGGCGACACCGCACCCGAGGCGACCCTCCTCGTCCTGCACGGTACGCTCATCGACGCCTCGGCGCCTCGAATCCAGGACGAGAGCCGATCGGACGAGGCCGGCCCCTACTTCCCGGTGCGCTCCGACGACCTTCGGGCGCTCCGGGCCGACTACGTCGCCCTCGGGCACTACCACCAGCACGCCCTCCGCCGGCTCGGGGGGCTCCCGGTCGCCTACGCCGGCTCGCCCGCCCCGGTCGGCCCGCACGCGCTCGGCCACCGCACGGCGATCCTGGTGGAGATCGGGCCGGGGAAGCTGGAGCTCCAGCCGGTCCGACTTCCGGTCCCGTGGCGGGCCCGAATCGAGCGCTGGCTGAACCCATTCGAGGAGCGCGCCGGCCTCGAGTCGCTCGCCGCCGAGCTGGAGGAGGTGGCCGACCCGCTGTGCGACATGAGGGTCCGGGTCGACGGCATCCTGGCCGGAGTGTCCGAAACCGACCTCCGGGAGGCGGCCGACCGGGTCCGGGAGCGGCTCGCTCCCTCCTTCGCGAAGCTCGAGTTCGACCTTGCGAGCGTCGGGCTGGACCCGGCCCGGGCCGACCTCTTCCGCGACTTCCGACGCCGCCTGGAGGCCCGGCTCGAGGCCGATCGCGCCGAAGGCGTGGACCGCCGCGAGACGGTGGAGCGCCGGGCGCTGGAGCTGGCGGCCCGCGCGCTCAAGGTCTAGAAGGCCGTTGAAGAACCGGGGCGCCCCGCGGTGAGGATCCTGCGCATCCGGGTGCCCTCGTTCGGGCCCCTGCGGGGCCTCGAGATGGAGCCCTCCCCAGGGCTCACCGTGGTGTGGGGCCCGAACGAGGCCGGCAAGACGACGCTGTTCGACTTCCTGGTCTCCCAGCTGTTCCGGTGGGAGCAGAAGACGGGCACGCGGCTCGAGACGGTCCTTCCCGGCGTCGACCGGTTCGGAAGCGCCGCGGAGGCGGGGGGACGGGTCGAGGTCCGCCTGGGCGACGAGGTGCTCTCCTATCCGGGCTCCACCTCCCTGCTGCACCGCCTCGAGCTCGAGCACGCGAGCCTGGCCGGCCTGTTTTGCGTGCGTTCCGGCGAGCTGGAGCTCCCCGGGGCGGCTCGCGGCGAGTTCTGGCCCGAGCTCAAGAAGCTCCTATCGGGGCTCCCGCGCGGCGTCGACACCCTCCGCGAGGCCGTTCACCGCCAGGCGCACCTCACACCCGGGGGAGAGCCCAGCGATCGTGGGGATCCTGGGCCGCGCACGCGCCACCGCGAGCTCGAGGAGCGGATCGAGCGTCTCGAGGTCCTGGAGACGCGGCTCGAGCCGGCCGCCCGCTTCGAGGCGGACGTGGCCCGCGTCGAGGCCCGGCTGGAGGCGATGGAGCGGGCGCGGAAGGCGCTGATCGCGACCCTGTTCGAGGACCGCCAGCGGCTGGCGTCCGAGCTGGCCGATCTCCCCGAGCTTCCGATCGAGGCGCTGCGGGAGTGGCGCTCGCTCCGGCACGAGCGCGAGGGAGAGCTGTCCCGGCGTCTCGAGCGGGCGCGCACGGGGGTCGACGAGGCCTCCGCCGAGGCGGCCGGCCGGGCCGAGCGCCGCAGGGACGCCGAGCGGGAGGCCGAGGAGCTCCGCGCCCGCCTGGACGCGGCCCGAGAGGTCGGACTGGAGCGCCGGGCCGCCGAGCTGACCACCGAGCCGCCGCGGCTCGAACGGGAGCCATCGGCCCTGTCCAGCTGGATCTACAAGGCCGCTTTCGGGCTCGTCCTCGTGCTCCTGGCACTGGCGCTCCTCCTGCCCGGGCACCTGCTCACCGCCATCGCGTTCCCCCTGCTGATCGCCTTCGCGGCGGTGACGGTCCCCGTCCTGGTGTGGCGCCACCGCCGGCGGAAGGGCGAGGAGGCGCGACGCAAGCGGGCCGAGCGCGCCCGCAAGCTGCGCCAGGACGCGGCGTCGGCCGGGCTCGAGGTCGAAAGTGCGTCCGAGGTCGCCGAGCGCCTGCGGCGCCTGGAGGTGGAGGCCGCCCGTCGGGAGAGCGAGCTGGAGGCGGCGGCGGCCTCCGCCGAGGAGGCCGAGGGCCGCGCGGCCCGGGCCCGGGAGGAGCTGGAGGCCGCGGAGAGGCGCCTCCGGGAGATCGAGCGGCGGACGGCCGAGCTGGCCGAGCGGCTCGAGGTCGAGGGCATCGACGAGGCCGAAACGCGGGCGCGCACGCGCGAAGAATGCGCGTCGCGGCTCCGCGACGTGGAGCGGTCCCTGGAGGCCCTGGCCGGCTCGGACCCGGCCCGCTGGGACGTTCCCGCCCCGGAGGACGCGGAGGCGCTCCCGGCCTGGGATCCGCAGGAGAAGGTGCGCCTGGAGCGCCGGGCCGCGACGCTGCGCTCGGAATACCGGGAGCTGCGGGACGCCTTCGTGCAGGCCGGCCTGTCCACGCCCGAGGACGTTCTGACCGAGCTCCGGTCGGCGCGGTCCGCCGCGCAACGCCTCGAGCTGGACTGGGAGGCGGGCCGCCTGGCGGGCGAGGTGTTCGCCACCATGGACGAGCTGCTGGAGCGTCGCCTATCCGAGGCGCTCGACAGCCGGGGTCCGCTGTCGCCGGGCGCCCTGCTCCACTCGGTCACCGGACGCTACCGCGGCCTCGTCCGCGACGAGCGGGGGGCGCTAGAGCTGGTGGACGAGGAGGGACTGCGCCTCCCCATCGACCTCGTGAGCCGCGGCACGCGGGACCAGGTGCTCCTGGCGCTGCGCGCGGGGCTGGCGCGCGCCGCGCTGCGCGCCGCCGGGCTGGAGGAGCCCGGCCTGCTCCTCCTGGACGACGCCTTCCTCACGGCCGACTGGTCGAGGAGGGAGCGACTGGTGGAAACCGTCGCGGAGCTGGCCGGAGAAGGCTGGCAGGTGATCTACCTCACCTGCGACGACCACCTTCGCGACCTGTTCACGGGGGCCGGCGCCCGGCTGGTAGAGCTGTAGCGCGGCTGGCGGCGGAGCCTCGTCCGCGCGCGGGCCCGGATCTCAGGGATCTCAGCCTGCCGGGCGGTGTCCCCCGGTGGTCTCGGAGGTGGAGAATCGCCCCATCAGGCCCCGCCACCGCGCCCTCACCCACAGCAGCCCGTCGTCGATCACCTCGTAGAACACGGGCACGATCAGCAGCGTGAGCGCCGTGGACGTGAACATCCCGGCCACGACGGCCACGCCCAGCGGTCGCCGCGACTCGGCGCCGGCCCCCAGCGCCAGGGCGATGGGCAGCACGCCGAAGATGATGGCCACCGAGGTCATGAGGATGGGGCGCAGTCGCACCGTCCCCGCGCGCAGCACCGCGTCGCGGCGCGCCTCGCCCGCCTCCCGGCGCTGGTTGGCGTAGTCGACGAGGAGGATGGAGTTCTTGGTCACCAGCCCCATGAGCATGATGATCCCGATCATGCTGTAGATGTTGAGCGTCATGCCCAGGGCGGCGAGCGCGGCCACCGCGCCCACCAGCGCCAGCGGCAGGGCCAGCATGATCGTGAACGGATGCACGAAGCTCTCGAACTGGGCGGCCAGCACCAGGTAGATGGCCACGACCGCCATCAGGAGGGCGAACAGCAGGCTGGCGAAGGACTCCTGGAAGCTCTCCGCCTGCCCGGCCACGTCCGTCGAGAAGCCCCTGGGCAGGATGCTGTCGGCCAGGGCCTGCACGCGCTGCAGCGCCGTGCCCAGCGGCACGCCCGAGACGTTGGCGCCGATGGTGGCGGAGCGCTCCCGGTTGCGGTGGTTCACCACGTTGGGACCGGCCGCCTCGCCGACCTCGATCAGGTTCCCGAGCTGCACGAGGGAGCCGTTCGAGGCGCGCACGTAGATCGAGCGGAGATCCTCGGGGGTCGCCCGAAAGCGGTTCTGGAGCTGGGCCACCACCCAGTAGCGGTTGTCACCGCGCTCGAAGTCCCCGATGTGCCGGCCCCCGAGCAGGATCTGGAGCGTATTCGAGATCTCCTCCACGCTCACGCCCAGCCGCGACGCCTTGGTGCGGTCCACGGTGACCCGCAGCTGCGGCTTGTTGAGGTCCAGGTTCGAGTCGACGCCCTGGAGTCCCGGGATCCGCTGGGCCAGCGTCACCATGCTGTCGGCGTAGATGCCGAGGGTGTCCAGGTCTGGATACTGGATCACGAACTGGAGCGGCTTGCCGAACGCCCCGGTCGACAGGCCGCTGAGGGCGATCGGGTAGGCGTCGATGCCCGCCAGGGTCGAGAACTTCCCGCGCAGCTGGTTCATGATCTGCTGCTGGCTCACCGAGCGCTTCGGCTTGAGCCGCACGAACACGATGCCCGTGTTCACGGCCGGCGGCCCCCCGATGCTGAGCCCGATGGCCGAGAAGAACCGGTCCACGCCCGGCGTGGAGGCCGTCATCTCCTCGATCCGCTTGAGGTAGGCGTCCGTGTACTCCAGGGTGGCGCCCTCGGGCGCCTTGAAGCTGATGAGGAACTGGCCCCGGTCCTCCTGGGGCACGAACTCCTTCCCCATCACGCCCATGATCGCGAAGCTGGCGACCAGGCTGGCCGCCGCGATCCCGACCATGGTCCAGCGGTGGTCGAGGGCCCAGGACAGGGTGCGGCGGTACGCGTCGGTGACGCGCTGCAGCAGCCGCTCGACCGCCTCGAACACGCGGTTGCGGTTCTCCTCCAGCTTGAGGATCCGCGAGCTCAGCATGGGGCTCAGGGTGAGGGCCACGAACGCCGAGATGAGCACGGAAACGGCCACGCCGAGTCCGAACTCGCGGAACAGCCGGCCCACGATGCCGCCGATCAGGGCGATGGGAAGGAACACGATGACCAGCGTGATCGCGATCGCGATGACCGCGAAGGCGATCTCCGCCGAGCCTTTGCGCGCCGCCTCGAAGGGCGACTCCCCCTCTTCCATGTGCCGGTAGATGTTCTCCACCACCACGATGGCGTCGTCCACCACGATGCCGATGGCCAGCACGAGGGCCAGGAGCGTGAGCGTGTTGATGGAGAAGTGCAGCGCGTAGAACACCGCGAAGGTGCCCACGAGGGACACGGGGATGGCGAGAGCCGGGATGAAGGTGGCCCGCCAGCTCCGCAGGAAGAGGAGGATGACCAGCACGACGAGCCCGAAGGCCACCAACAGGGTGAACTGGACCTCGGACAGCGAGTCCTTGATGAAGTCGGCGTTGTTGACCGCGATGAGCAGCTTGTAGCCGGGCGGAGCGTCCGCCCGGATCTGGTCGATCTCCTGCAGCACGCGGTCGGCCACCTCCACCGTGTTGGCGTCGGACTGCTTCACGATCCCCACACCGACCGTGGGCTTGCCGTTGAACCGGGCCAGGGTGCGCTCGTCCTGCACTCCCGCCTCGGCTATCCCCACGTCCCCGAGCCGGATCGGGGTCCCGTCCCGGGTCGTGATGATCAGCCGGGCGAAGGAGGCCGCGGTGGGGAACTGGCCCTGGGTCCGCACCGTGAACTCCCGGGTCTCGCTCTCCACCCGGCCGGACGGCAGGTCCACGTTCTGCGACAGGAGGGCCCGCTGCACGTCGTCCACGGTAAGCTGGTGCGCCGCGAGCTCGCGCGGATCGAGCCGGATGCGCACGGCGAAGCGCTGCTCTCCGCCCAGGATGACGTTGCCCACCCCGGGGATCCTCTGCAGGCGCTCCTTGATCACGTCGTTGGCGAAGTCGTTGACCTGCGTGATCCCCAGGGACGCGTTCTGGACGCTGAGCCAGATGATCGGCTGGGCGTTCGGGTCCACCTTCTGGATGACCGGATCCTCGGCGTCCTGCGGGAGCCGCCCGCGCGCCAGGCTGACCTTGGCCCGCACGTCCTGCAGGGCCAGGTCGACGTCGCGGGACAGGTCGAACTCCGCGGTGATCTGGCTGGCGCCCTCGCCGCTGATCGAGGTGAGCGTCTTGAGCCCCTCGATCGTGTTGATCTGCTCCTCGAGCGGCTTGGTCACGTTGGTCTCGACGACCGTCGGGCTGGCGCCCGGAAGGGCCGTCGACACGCTGACGATCGGATACTCGACGTTGGGGAGCTCCCGGACGGCCAGGTTCCGGTACCCCAGCCAGCCCGCCAGCAGGATCGTCATGGAGACGACCAGCGTGAGGACCGGTCGCTTGATGGAGGTGTCCGGAAGGAACACGGCTCAGCCCCCGGCGGTGGAGTCGGGGGGACTCCCCGAAAGCAGGCCCACCCCCTGCCCCTCGATCTTCACAGGCGTACCGTCCTCGAGCCTCTGCTGGCCCGCGGTCACCACCGTGTCGCCGGCCGAGACGCCGGACAGGATCTCCACGCGCCCCTCGGTCCGCGCCCCCACCTGGACGGGGGTGCGATGCGCCTGTCCGTCCCGAACCAGGTAGACGAGCATCTGCTGGTCGCTGGGCACGATGGCGGCTTCCGGAATCACGATCGCGCCCGAGCGCTTCTCCAGCACGAGGCGGACGTCGGCCGAGGAGCCCGATCGCAGCTTCCCGTCGAGATTGGGCACTTCCGCCTTCAGGGTCACCGTGCGGTTCACCGGGTCCACGGTCGGGCTCACGAAGTAGACCTGGCCGTCGAACCACCGGCCGGGGACGTTCGGCGACTGGACCTGCATGGAGCTGCCCGGCTGGAGCCGGTCCGAGTACCCTTCGGGGACCGTGAACCGGACCTGCAGCGTATCGTCGTCCGTCACCGAGAACATCGGGTCGCCCTTGCGGACGTAATCGCCCACGTCGAAGGTCCGCTCCCCCACCCTGCCGGGGAAGGGAGCGCGGATGGTGGCGTCGGAGAGCTGCTGGCGCGCCAGCGCCGCGCTCGCCTCCGCCTGGTCCACCTGCGCCCGGGCCGACTGGTAGCCGGACTGCAGGTCGTCGAACGCCTGCCTGGAGATGGCGCCCTGGGCCAGCAGGCCCCTGTTGCGCTGGACCTGCCGCTCGAGGTTCGCGGCCTGCGTCCGCGCCTGCTGGGCCGTCGCCTCGGCCGCGTGGAGCGACGCCCGCAGCTTCGAGGCATCCAGCTGGACGAGCACCTTGCCGGTCGGCACCCGGGATCCCTCCTCGAAGTCGATCCGGAAGACCGTGCCGTCGACCTCGGAGGCGACCTGCGCGGAGGACTGTGCCTGCAGCGTCCCCACGGCGCTGAGCTCGATGGACAGCGTGTCGCGCCTGGCGACGTCGATCTCGACGGGCAGTACCCGCGGGCCCGCGGCCCCTCCACCCCCGCCGCCGCACGCGGTGGCCAGCAGCGCCGCCGCGACCACCGCCACCACGGCCTCGAAACGCGAAAGGCCGACGCGTCCGCGCCGGCCCCGTGGTCGAACCCCGTCGGGGCGGCGCGCGCCGGGGCCGCGCCGCCCGGGCACTCCTGTCCGCTTTCGCCTTCTATGCACCACCAAGGGTCTCCCGTGAGTCCAGCGTGAGTGCGTGGAGGCCCGTGGATAGACCTCGAGGCCCCATCTGCATACTCCCTGCCAGCCTACTTGTCCCGGAAGGCCGCCGAGCTCGTCGAGTGCCCCGGATCGACCCGGGCGTCGGGGTTGGCGAAGTGCACGGCGTTGTTCACCGCGATCGCGGCCTCCCCGAAGCCCGTGGAGATCAGCTCCAGCTTGCCCTCGTACGTGACGATGTCGCCCGCGGCGAACACGCCGGGCAGGTTGGTCATCATACGGGTGTCCACCCGGATCGTGTTTTTCTCCAGCTCCAGCCCCCAGTCGGCGATCGGCCCGATGTTGGGCACGAAGCCGATGAGCGCCACCACGTCGTCGATCTCGAGCTCCCGGCGCTCCTCGGACCGGTTGTCGAAGATCGTGGCCCCGGTGATGTGCTCCTCGCCGTGGATCGTCTCCACCTCGTGGTGGTCGAGGAGCTCGATCTCGCCCTTGGCGGCGGCCCCTTCGACCAGGCTGACCGTGTGGTCGTGGGCCCGGTAACGGTCGGAGCGGTGAATGTGCACGATCGACCCGGCCACGTCCCGCAGCGCCCAGCTCCAGTCGAACGCGGAGTCCCCTCCGCCGACGAGCAGGACGCGACGACCCCGGAACGCCTCCGGGTCGTGCACGTGCGGCCACACCCCGCGCTTCCAGAACTCGTCGAAGCCGGGGCACTTGAGCCTGCGCGGCTTGAACGCCCCCTTCCCCGCCGCGATCACCAGGGTGCGCGTGGGTCGCTCGCCGCGGTCGGTCTCCAGCACCAGGTGGTCGTCCTCTCGCCGCAGCCCGTCGACCCGCTCGTCCAGGCAGATGTCCGCGTCGAACTGCGTGGCCTGCTGCACCAGCGCCTTGGCCAGGTCCTTGGCCAGGATCTTGGGGAAGCCGCCCACGTCGAACACGTCCTTCTCCGGATACAGCGCCGTGAGCTGTCCCCCGAGTTCCGGGAGGACGTCGATGAGCCGGGCGCTCACCCCCCGCATGCCGGCGTAGAACAGGCCGTAGAGCCCCGTCGGGCCCCCGCCGATGATCGTGACGTCGACCAGCTCGGAGCTCATGGAGTCGAGGGCTCCGCCACGGCGTCGCCGCTCCCGCGCGACGCCGCGCGACGGGCCGCCGCACGCTCCTGACTGATGCGCGTGCTGTACATCCCGTAGTCGATTATGGCGTACACCGAAGTCACCCCCACGAGGACGATCAGGACCGGCACGTACCTCGGCCAGAACAGGAGGGCGAAGAAGGTGGCGACCTGCAGGCCGGTGGTCAACTTGCCCCCCAGCCTGGAGCGGAAGGGCAAGCTCCGCCCGGCCAATCGGCCCACCAGGTAGGACCCGGCGGTGAGGATGTCCCGCAGCACGAGGATCAAGAAGCCCGCCCAGTCCAGGTGCCCCCCGGGCAGGAAGGAGATGAGTCCGATGAGGACGAACACCTTGTCACAGAAGGGGTCCAGCAGGGACCCCAGCTCCGAGGACGTCCCGCTGAGCCGGGCGATGAGGCCGTCCAGGAGGTCGGTGAGGGCGCCGGTGGCCACCACGACGGCGAGCCATCCGCGGTCGCTCACGACCAGGAACAGGAGGGCGAGGGGAACGCGGCTCAGGGACAGGAGGTTGGAGACCGTCAGGAAGCCCGGGTCGCTCTCCCCCGGGTCCCCGGCGGGACCGACCTGACCCTCCGACTCGGCTACCATCCGCCCCTCAGTCTCGTTCGACCGCTTCGCCCGCGGGCCCGCCGCGGAACCACCGCGAGACCTGGTACCGCCGGAGCGCCGCCGCCAGCACCAGCTTCAGGAATACGGCGGCCGGGACTGCAAGGAGCAGACCGACGAAGCCGAAGAAGAAGCTGAACAGGGCGAGCGACAGGATGACCCACACGGGGTGCAGACCGACGGACTGCCCCACGATCCGGGGACCCAGGATGCTTTCCAGCACCTGCTCCACCCCGAACACGATCGCGATCTTGAGCAGCCCGCCCAGGAAGTGCCCGCTGAACAGCGCGATGAGCACCGCGGTCAGCAGGCTGGCGATCAGCCCCAGATAGGGCACGAAGTTCAGGACGCCGGCCAGCAGGCCCAGCAGGAGCGCGTACGGGAAGCCCAGGATCCAAAAGCCGACGCCGATGATCACGCCCACGCAGGAGGCCAGCAGCACCTGGCCCCGCAGGTAGCGGCCCAGGAGCCGATCGTACTCGCCGACCATGGCGACCACACGGTCCCGGTCGTCCCGCGGAAGGAGCTCCTCGATCCGCCCGCGGAGGGCGCCCCAGTCGCGCAGGAGGTAGTAGGTGAGGATCGGGAGGAGCACGAAGTACCCGACCACGGTGAGCACCGCCCCGATGCCCCGGCCGATGCCGAGCATCGCCTGCAGCCCCCCCGAGGCGACCTCCGCCTGCCGTCGCTGCAGGTATTGCACGAGCGACTGGGCGTCGATGTCCCTCAGGGTGGGCAGGGTGCGCTCGTCGATCCCCTTGATCCCCAGCCGGATGATCCAGGCCCGCACGTTCTCCAGCCACTGGTTCAGCGTCCGCAGGTAGATGGGGACGTTGGCGATGAGCTGCGACAGCTGGTTGGCCACCGCGGGAACGAGGACGAAGATGATCAGCGCCAGGACGCCGGCCAGCGGGAGCGCCAGGAGGGCCACGGCCGCAGAGCGGGGGAGGCCGAGGCGCTGCAGCCGGTCGACCACCGGGTCCAGCACGTATGCCAGGAGGAAGGCCAGGACGAAGGGCGCCAGCAGGAGCCCCGCCCGCTCGGCGACCCACAGGAGGGTGAGGACCACCGCCACCACGGTGAGGCGCGCCACGAACGGCGAGGCCTGGTGCGGCCACGCCAGGTACAGGTAGAGGAGGAAGAGCACGAAGGGCGACAGCACGCTGCGGACGCTCACCGCCAGGACGGCGAACGCGATCAGGATGATCGCCGCCTGCGGCCACGACGGCCACGTCCGGCTCGCCCCTACCCGCTGTTCGCCGTTCACGGCCTCACCTCGTCACAGGTAGTCGTCCAGAGCGACCGCGAACGGGAGCGGCTCGAGCCCGAACACCCGCCTCAGGGCCGCCGCCCCGTCCACGGCCCCCGGCAGCGCCAGGACACGGAGCGCCGACAGGGCCGAGGGGGCGGACAACCCCGTCCTGTCGGCCAGCGCGGCCAGCCTCCGACCGCTCCACCGGGGCAACCGCACCACCCGCCGGGCCAGCGACAGGCGCCGGGCGACGGCCCCGATGACCTCGGTCGGGGAGAGGACGTCGGGACCGGCCAGCTCGTGGGTCGCGTCCGCGATGTCCGCCCTCTCCACGGCCTGGCACAGCGCCTCGGCCACGTCCTCGACCGCGGCCGGCTGGACCACCCCCTCGTCCGGCCGGCCGGCCGCCACGAAAAGCGGCCCTCTCCGCAGGGCGCGAGCCAGCACCGAGACCACGTGGTCATCGGGTCCCACGACCAGCGAGGGGCGCAGGATCACGTGCTCCGCCCGGCCCGCGCGCACCGAACGCTCGGCCTCGCGCTTGCGAGCCGCGAAGGGCCCGTTCGCGTCCCGGGCCCCGAGGGCGCTGACGTAGACGATCCGCCGGACTCCGGCTCGCTGCGCCGCCTCCACCAGGTTGCGGGTGCCGTCCAGGTCCAGGCGCCGCGCCTCCTCCCCGCCCGCCGCGAGCGCGCCGGCCAGGTGCACGACCACCTCGCACGCGCGCACGGCCGCGTCCACTCCCGAGCCCCACGTGATGTCGACCGGGGTCCATTCGAGGCCCGGCGCCACGTGGCCGCCGCGCGGAGCCCCCCGGCGGCACACCGCCCGCACGCGGTGCCCTCGTCCGAGGAGGCGCGGAAGGAGATGGCGTCCCAGGAACCCGCTCCCGCCCACGACGAGGACGCTCGTGCTCCGCTCCGGTGCGGCGAGGAGAGGCTCCTCCGCCGTCTCCGTCGCGGTCTCGCCGGCCTGCGATACGTCGAACGACGGGCTGGGACGAGGCGACGAAGGGCCCCCCGACATGACCTCTCCTGGCTGGCGGGACGAGAAGCCTCAATGTGCTGCCGCCGGCGGAGCTATGCAACGAGCGGGGGAGCGGGCGGGCGCCGGGCGGCGCCCGCCCGGCGAGCTCAGTCGACCAGCGCCGCCGCCTCGCTCTCCTCGCCCACCGGATCGCCGGCCCCTTCCGCGCCCGGTTCGGGCACGCGGGCGTCGAGGAACACGAAGTCCTGGACGATGACGTCCACGGTCGGGATGCTCACGCCGTCGCGCTCGTAGGACCCGTATTCGATGCGTCCCTCCACGTACAGTCGGTTCCCCTTACGCAGGTAGAGCTCGGCGGCCTCGGCCGCGCGGCCCCAGAACGTCAGGCGGTGCCAGTCCGTCCGGCGCTGCTCCTGGCCGTCCACCTCGTAGCGTCGGTTCGTGGCCAGCGACACGTGCGCGACCCTGGTCCCCTTGCCCGTTTCCCGAACGTCCGGATCGGATCCGGCGTTCCCCACCAGCGTCACGCGATTGACCGAGCGGCTCATCGGCTGCCTCCTGCGAGTGGCGTCCCTGCCTGACGCCCGCCGGCCCGGGTGGGGATCGGCGGACGGACTCGGCGGCTACGATGCCGGAGGGTCGCGGAGCCCGGGAGGGGATTCCGGCCGGTCGGGCGACCGGCCGGTCCGGGGTTGACGGCGTACGGGAGGGCGGGGGAGGCCGTCTCGTCGCTAGAAGATGGAGAACTTGAAGTACTTGCCCGGGTTGCGCTTGAGCTCGTCCAGGAGCGACCGGAGCTCGACCAGGGTGGAGGCCAGATTCTCGTAGAGATCCGGGTCGTTGGCGAGCTGCCCCAGGGAGCCGCGGCCCGCGTTGACGCCGGCCACGAGGGAGTTGAACTGGCCCAGCACGCTGTCGGCCCGGGTAGCGACGTGGTTCACGTGGCCCATGGTCGTCTGCATCTGCGACGCCACGTCCGTCATGGACCCGGACGCCTTCCGGACGTTCGCGAAGATGTCCTGGAGCTGTCCGCCCTGCGTCGCCTCCTCCAGCCGCGCCAGGGTCGAATCCAGATCGGCGCTCGCCTGGCGCACGGTGCGGCCGGCCGCCGCCATGTCTTCCGCGAAGCCCCCGAAGCTCTGGCGCTGCCGTCCGAGCAGGTCGACCAGGTCGGCGCTCGCCTTCTCGAAGTTGTCGATCGATCGCGCCAGATTCGCGGCCGTCTGCTTGTTGAACGCCACCTCGACGCGCTGGGTGATGGTCTGGAGGTTCGAGGCGATCTCGGCCGTGTAGTCGCTGAGCTGGGCGAAGTCGGTCGCCGTCTGCCCGGGCAGGACGCTGTCGGGACGCGGGATGGAGTCCTGGCCCATGCCGGCGCGGCTCCCGGCCGGAACGATCGCGGCGCCCCACTCGCCGAACAGCGAGCGCGGCCGCAGGAGGACGGCGGGGTGGCTCGGCAGGGGCGCGTCGGTCTGAACGCGGAGGACGACGTCCACGCCCGAGCGGGCGAACTGGACGGTCTGCACGCGGCCGATCTCGACGCCGCGCAGCGTGACCACGTTGCCCGGTCGGAGCTGGCCGACCGTCCGCACCCGCGCCGTGAGGGTGCGGAAGTCGCCGCTCAGCCGCGAGCGCGACAGCCACAGCCCTCCCACCACGATGACGGCCAGGCCGAGGAGCACGAAGGCGCCCGTGATGATCTCGTCGCGTCGCTTCATCGTTCTGAGCCCTCCCCGCCGGACCTCTCCGGGCCGGGCCTCGCCGAGCCCCTCACTCGCCCGGCCACAGGTCCCGCCTTCCCTCCACGAACGCCTTCACGGCCGCATCATCCGTACGCTCGATCTCCTCGGGCGTCCCGAGCCAGGACACGCGTCCCTCCCGGAGGAGCGCGATGCGGTCCGCGACGCGGCACGCGCTCCGCATGTCGTGCGTCACCACGATGCTCGTGGCCCGCAGGTCCTCCTTGAGCTGCAGCACGAGCTCGTCGATCACCGAGGTGGTGACCGGGTCGAGACCGCTCGTCGGCTCATCGTACAGAAGATAGGTCGGGCGCGGCGCCACGGCCCGGGCGACGCCCGCGCGCTTGCGCATGCCCCCCGAGAGCTCCGCCGGGTAGCGGTCCTCCCAGCCGCCGAGCCCCACGATCTCCAGGCTGTCTCGCGCGCGCCCCTCGATCTCCGCCGCCGGCGTGCCGTGGCGCCGCAGGGCGAGGCGCACGTTCTCCGCCACGGTCATCGAGTCGAACAGGGCCGACGACTGGAACACGTAGCCCATGCTGAGCCGCAGCCGGCGAATCCTCTCCCGGTCGGCCCCCGTCACCTGCTCGTCCCCGATCCACACCTCACCGCTGTCCGGCTGCATGAGGCCGGCCACGTGCTTGAGGAGAACGGACTTCCCCTCGCCCGAGCGGCCGATCACGGCCACCGTCTCACCGGTGCTCACCTCGAGGTCGAAGCCGCGCAGGACGTGGAGGTCTCCAAACGAGCGGGTGAGACCTTCCAGCCGGATCACAGGAGCACCACGGCCCAGAAGGCGTCCAGGACGAGGATCACCATGCAGGCCACCACCACCGCCCGAGTCGTGGCCCGTCCCACGCCCTCCGCCCCGCCGCTCGTCGTGTAGCCGAACAGGCATCCCACGCTGGTGACGACCACCCCGAAGCTGGCGGACTTGATGAGGGCGTAACGCAGGTCGAAGGGCCGGTAGAACATGCGGAGGCCGCGCACGAACTCCTGGCTGGAGAGATCCAGGAGGCTGGTCGAGGTGATCCAGCCGGCCACGATGCCCATGCCCACCGCGAACGCGACCACGATCGGGAAGGTGATCAGCCCGGCCGTGACCCGCGGCACGGCCAGGTAGGCGAGCGGATCGTAGGCCAGCATCTCGAGCGCATCCACCTGCTCGGTGACCCGCATCGTCCCGATCTCGGCCGCGATGTTGGCTCCCACGCGCCCGGCGAGCACGAGGCCCGTGAGCACGGGCCCCAGCTCCAGGATGATCGTCTTGCCGACGAGCGTCCCGACGAAGGAGAGTGGCACGGCCCCGGTGAACGCATACGAGCTCTGAAGGGCCAGGACGACGCCCGTGAACAGAGCGATGAACATGGCGATCGGCACGGAGTCGACGCCGATCCGCCGGGTCTGGGTGGCGAGCTGGGGCCACCAGGTCCGGAACTCCGACGTCGCGCGCAGCACGTCGACCGCGAAGGCGGCCGTACGTCCAGCCACCGCGGCCACGGCTGCGGCTCCACGACCGATCCAGCGGACGGGCTCGAGAAGTCGCATCGCGACACGTTACGCCCGGCCCGCAGGGGACGAAAGCAGACGCTCCCACCGGAGCCGGCCGGAGTTCATGGCCCACCCCTTGCGTATTCAACGTGTTCAAATAGTATTGAACGCCCTGAGAATAGGACGCGAGCCCCCGACACGGGGGCGGGACGCGCCCTGCGATGCACGACCCGTACCCCTGGCAGGAGGTGGCCGGTGGACCCGGCAGTCCAGGAGTTCGTCGAGCGGTTCGGCATGGAGACGCAGTGCGAGGATCTGGCCAGGACGGCGGCTCGGGTGTTCGCCTACATGGTCCTGCGCGGCGGCCCGAGCTCGGGCGACGAGCTGGCGAGCACGCTCCAGATCAGCCGCGGAGGCGTCAGCATGAGTACCCGCTACCTGGAGTCGCGAGGTCTACTCGAGCGCACCGGTAGACCGGGGGACCAGCGGGTCTACTACCAGATCCCCGAGGACCCGTTCGGGAACCTGATCGAGCAGTCGCTGGAGCACCGCCGCAGGATCCGGGACGTGACCCGCGAGGCTCGGGTCGCCCTGCAGGACGCCGAGCTCGGACCGGAGTTCGAGGGCGGCGTGGAGCGGCTCGAGCGCATGGAGGCGTTCTACGACCTGGTCGTCAGCCGGATGGAGACCGGCCTCAAGACCTGGCGATCCTCCGCCGGCGCGGGCGTGACCCGGGCAGGGAACGGGACGGCATCGTGAGCGAGGATGACAGCGTGAGCCAACCACAGCGCGACGAGGGGGAGGCGCCGCGGCAGGCCGGCGCATCGGATCCCGGCCCGTGGCCGGCCATCAAGAAGTGGGCGATCCGCATCGTCCCGCTGACGCTGGTCCTCCTCGCGGCGGCCTACCTGGGGCCGAAGTTCGTCTATTCCTTCTCCCACGAGAGCACGGACGACGCCTACGTGGGAGGTACGATCGTCCCGATCAGCGCCGAGGTGCCCGGACGGGTGACCCACGTGTGGGTGAGAGACCACGAGCACGTGCGCCGGGGGCAGCCCCTCGTCGAGATCGACGCGACCGACTATCGGAACGCGCTGGACGGGCAGACGGCGGCGCTGTCCAGCGCACGAGCCCAGCGCGACGCCACGAGGGCCTCGATCGAGGAGCAGCAGAAGGCCCTGGCCAGTGCCCGCGCCAACCTGGAGGCCGCCCGCTCCGAGGCGGCCCTGGCCGACTCGGACCGGCGCCGGTACGCCGGGCTCCTGAAGGCGGGGTCGATCTCGCCGAGCGAGTTCGACCACAAGCAGTCGGCGGCGCAGGTGGCCGGCGCGAAGGCGCGGGCGGCCGAGGCCGCGGTCCAGCAGGCCCGGGCCACCCTGACCCGCTTGCGGGCCGAGCTCAAGCTGCAGGAGGACCGCATCGACCAGGCCCGCAGCGGCCGCGACCAGGCCCGAACGCAGCTGGGCCGGACCACGGTCGTGGCGCCGGCCGATGGCGTCCTGGCCCAGAAGGACGTGGACCCGGGCCAGGTGATCCAGCCGGGACAGCCCCTCATGCAGCTCGTGCGTCAGGACAGCGTCTACGTGGACGCGAACTTCAAGGAGACCCAGCTCCACGACATCCGGATCGGCGACGAGGCCGAGGTGGACGTGGACGCCTATCCGGGGGTCACCTTCCGGGGGCACGTCGGGAGCTTCCAGCCGGGCGCCGGCGCCGTGTTCAGCCTGCTGCCGCCCGAGAACGCCACCGGCAACTTCGTGAAGGTGGTGCGGCGGGTGCCGGTCAGGATCTGGATCGACTCGCCCCCCGACTCGCTCCATCCGCTGTGGCCCGGCCTGTCGGCCGAGCCGCACGTGGAGACCGGCAGCGCGCCCGCCGGATCGAAGACGGCCGCGGCCGCGCTCCGTGAGCGGCGAGGCGGCTGAGCGTGGCGGGACCTTCCGCCGGGGGAGCCGGCTCCCCCGCCCTCGAGGAATGGACGCCCACCCACGGCAAGTGGATCGTCACGCTGTCGGTGATGACCGGGACGGTCATGAGCGTCCTGGACATCTCGATCGTGAACGTCGCCCTGCCCCACATGCAGGGGAACCTGGGCGCGTCCATCGAGCAGATCACCTGGGTGGCGACCGGCTACATCCTCACCGAGGGGTTCATGATGCCCCTCGTGTCGCTGCTCAGCGCCAAGATCGGCCGCAAGCGCTACTACATGCTGAGCGTGATGCTGTTCGCGCTGGCCTCGGCCCTGTGCGGCACCTCCAGCTCCCTGACCGAGCTGGTCGCCTTCCGGATCCTGCAGGGCGTGGGCGGTGGGGCGCTCATCCCCCTCTCGCAGGCGATCCTCCTGGAGAACTTCCCGCCCCAGGAGCGCGGGACCGCCATGGGCATCTTCGGCATCGGCGTCGTCCTCGCGCCGGCGCTCGGCCCCACGGTGGGGGGCTGGATCACCGACCACTACTCGTGGCCCTGGATCTTCTTCATCAACGTCCCCATCGGGCTCCTCAACCTCTTCCTGGTCGACCGCTTCGTCGAGGACCCGCCCTACGCGCGACGGCGGGAGGTGTCGATCGACTGGACGGGCATGGGCTTCCTGGCGGTGGGCCTGAGCTGCCTGCAGATCATGCTCGAGGAGGGGCGCAACAAGCAGTGGTTCCAGTCCGACCTCATCCGGTGGCTGGCGCTCCTGGCCTTCGCGGGACTGGCGGCCTTCATCTGGTGGGAGCTCCATTCGGACGAGCCCGCCGTGAACCTGCGTCTGTTCAAGAACGTCCCCTTCGCCTCGGCGACCATCATCGGGGGGATCCTGGGCGTGGGGCTATACGCCAGCATCTTCATCCTGCCCCTGTTCCTCCAGGAGCTCCTGGGCTACCCGGCGTTCAACTCCGGACTCACCCTCATGCCCCGCAGCCTGGCGATGGGGGTCGTGTTCCCGATCGCCGGACGGTTCTACAACCGATTCGGGCCACGCGTGTACATCGGGAGCGGCCTGGCGATCAGCACGTACGCGTTCTGGGAGCTGGGGCAGCTCAACCTGAACGTGGGATTCTGGGACCTGTGCTGGCCGCAGGTCCTCCAGGGCGTGGGCTTCGCGCTCATCTTCGTGGCCCTGAGCACCGCCGCCGTGGCGGAGCTCCGCAAGGACCAGATGAGCGACGCCACCGGGCTGTACAACGTGGTGCGACGGGTGTTCGGGAGCGCCGGCGTGGCGCTCGCCGCCACCGAGCTGGACAACGGAGGCATCCGCTATCGCGCGATCATGGCCCGCCACCTCTCGAGCGCGCGCGGGCCCGTGTCCTCGTTCATCCAGAACGCGGAGCACGCCTTCCAGCAGCTGGGTGGTGGCACGCAGCTGGCCTACCGGAAGTCCTACCGGATGCTGGACGGGATCATGACGCGGCAGGCGTCGATGCTTTCCTTCAACCACGTGTTCTTTCTGATGGCCGTCGTGTTCGCGGTGGCCATTCCGCTGATATTCTTCCTGCACTCCGGGCCGCGAGACGGCCCCGACGTGATGATGGAATGACGAGAGGAGACGAGATGTCTGGGAGATGGTACGGCGCGGTGGATCGGCTCCACCGACCCCGCCCCGCGAGCCGGCCCGCCGCGGCTCTCCTGGCGGCGGCCCTGACGCTGGCTCCGGCGGCCGGCGGCCTCCGGGCGCAGCAGGCCCTGCCCGACACGACCGCGCCCGCGGCGCCCCGGGGCGACACGATCACGCTCGGGGTCCAGGAGGCGGTCGACATGGCCATGAGCCGCAACGAGCAGGTGCTCATGGCGCGCGCGACCGCCGCCGAAGCGGCCGGCATCGTCAAGCAGGTCGGAGCGGACGCCTATCCGCAGATCTCCGCCGACTTCAGCTATACGCGCAACATCCAGAAGCCGGTGATCTTCTTCAACGGTGCCAACGGGGTGCAGCAGATCACGATCGGCAACGACAACCAGTACAGCTTCGGGCTCACCCTCTCCCAGACGCTGCTCGATTTCTCGCTCGGCCCGGCGCGGACCGCGGCCCGGCTCAGCAGGGACGCCAGCGCCGACCAGGTGCAGGCGGCGCGCACGAGCGTGGCCCTGGCGGCCCGGACGGCGTACTACGACGTCCTGCTCGGCCGAGCGCTGGTCGACGTGCAGGAGAAGGCGCTCGAGCAGGCTCAGCGGCGGCTCGACCAGGTGCAGGACTTCTACAAGGCGGGCACGGGGTCAGAGTTCGATCTGCTCACGGCCCAGGTGGAGGTCGACAACCTGCGTCCCCCCCTCATCGAGGCCCGGAACCGGTACGCGCTGAGCCGCAACCAGCTCAAGCGGACGCTCGGCCTGCCGCTCGACAGGACGCTCGTGCTCACCGACAGCTTCCCCACCCCCTCGGACTCGGCCAGCCTCCAGCGCTACATGGAGCTGGCCGAGCGGGCGCGTCCCGACCTCAAGGCGCAGCGCGTGCGCGTGCAGCTCCAGGAGGAGAACCTGACGGCGCAGAAGCGTTCCTCCCTGCCCGTCCTCAAGCTGATCGCGGGACTCACGCGCCAGGCGTCGTCCAGCGAGCTGCTGCCGCCCGGGCAGGACTTCGCCCAGAGCGCCACGGCGGGCCTGGACTTCAGCGTCCCGCTGTTCGACGGGCGCAAGCGCTCCGGCGAGGTGCAGCAGGCGGCGGCCCAGAAGGAGCGGGAACAGTTCCACCTGCGCCAGCTCGAGGAGAACGTGCGGCTCCAGGTGCAGCAGGCCTACCAGGACCTGGACGCGGCGCGGCAGCGCATCCAGGCGTCCCAGGCCAACGTCCAGCGCGCGGAAAAGGCGCTGCAGATCGCAGAGACCCGCTTCAAGAACGGGCTGTCTACGCAGGTGGAGCTGAACAACGCCGAGCTCGCCGTGACCCAGGCGCGAACCAACCGGGCGCAAGCCCTGCACGATTACGGGGTCGCGCGAGCCAACCTGCTGGCGGCCGTGGGGGAGCGATGAAGATCCGACGTGCAGCCTCGATCCTCGCGGCCGTGGCGCTGGCCTTCCTCCTGTCCGGCGGACCCCTTCGCGCCCAGGCCGCGGGCGCGGCGGCCGATTCCGCCGCGGCGGCCGACTCGGCCGCCGCCTACGGCCCCGAGAATCCGCCGGCGCCGCGCCAGTTCCGCATCGGGATGACCGGGAGCGCGCTGCTGTGGAGCGGCTCGGCCTCCCGCACACCCCGGAACGCGTCCGCCTGGGGACTGGACGTGGGACGGCGACTGCTTCGCTACCTGTCCGTCCGCCTCGGCGTGGCCTACACGCCCGAGCGTGTCGTGGATGGCGCGGACTCCACCGACGTGCACGGCTACCTGGTGGAGGTGGTGGCCGAGCCACGCCTGGCCCTGGATCCCCTGGTCTCGGCGGGTGTGGTACCCTTCGCGGAGTTCGGGCTGGGGACCCTGGTGTTCGATCCCGCCCGGTCCGGGCTTCCGACGCGGTCTCAGAACGCGTTCGTGCTGGGGGGCGGCGTGGAAGCCCGCCTCTCGTCCCGCTGGGGAGGACGCCTGGAATGGCGACACTACACGATGCAGCTCCAGAGCCTCTTCGACGTCGCCGAGCTCGGATCGGTGAACCGCGGCGCCGACCGGATCATGGCGAGCCTGTTCTGGACCTTCTGACCGCGATCCGGCGGCGGTCCGGGCGGAACGGGGCCGCGGCGTGAGTCCGGGAGGCCCCGTCCGGGAGCAGGCGGTCACGTGGCCGCAGCTGCGCCTCGGAGCGATCCTGCTCGCCGTGCTCGTCCTCGCCTCGGGCATGGTGTTCTTCCTGGACGAGCTGCAGCGCGAGCTGTCGGAAGGCCCCCACCTGGTGGTCGAGGCCTCCGCGGCGCAGGGGCTCGAGGTGGGCGCCGACGTGTGGATCGCCGGCGTGGTGGCCGGCCGGGTAGAGTCGATCCGCCTCGTGCGCCCGCACGCTGGGCGGGGTCCCGTGATGATCGGGGCCGTGCTGGAGCCCGGAGCGGAGTGGATCCTGCGCGCCGACGCCACGGCTTCGCTGAAGGCCTCGTCCCTCATGGCTCCCACGGTCCTCAGCCTGGATCCGGGCCGCGACGTGGACCGGCCCTTCCGGTACGGCGACACGCTGCAGGCGCAACCGGAGCTCAGCGTCGAGGAGATCATGGCCCGGGCCGACACCCTCCGCGCCCGCCTCCATCGCCTGGCCCCGGAGGGCCGCGCCCTCGTCCGCAGGCTGGAGGAGGGGCCGGGCACCCTGGCTTCCCTCCGGCGTCACCCCGAGCGGCTGAGGCGCCTCGCGGCGGACCTCGATCGCAGCCGGGAGCTGGCCCTGGCCGCGCCGGGAGGCACGGCAGCCAGGATCCTCCGGGACACCGCCCTCCGGCAGGAGGCCCACCGCCTGCGGGCTCGGCTGGACTCCATGACCGCCCCGGACGGCGTGCTGGCGCGCTCCGGACGGGAGCGCGCGGTCCTGTCGGCCACGCTCGACAGCCTCCGGCAGCGGGTCCGCGTCGTGGAGACCCGCCTGGCCGAAGGGCGCGGCACGGCCGGACGCATCCTCCACGACCGGGCCATCCAGCGGGAGAGGGCGCTGTTCCGGGCACGCTTGGACAGCGTCAAAGCGGAGTTGATCGCCGACCCCCTGCGCTGGCTCCGCTTCGCGCTCTTCTGAGCCGCGCCCCCGGCGGGGCGCCGGCCCGTCGGGCTAGATGCCGTCCCCGGAAGGCGGATCCAGGTCCCCGTGCAGGACGAAGTGGATCTCCTCCTCCTTCCGGCCCCGCTTGCGCCTCGTGACGACCACGATGCGCTCGACGATGGAGTCGTCGTCCTCGAGCGAGACCTCGAAGCCCGCCGACCCGTCCGCCGCGCTGATTCGCGTTCGGACGACCTTGCCCGGCTCGGCCTCGGCCCGGTCCGCTTCGTTCTTGAACAGCGTCACCGTCGAGCGTCGCCGTCCGTCGGGCAGTTCGCGCGAGATCTTGACACGGTCGATCCAGTCGGGCTGGTAGCTGATGTGCCAGAGGTCACCGTGCTGGTCGACGCCCTTGGCTTGACGGTTGTGGCGGGCCATCCATGCCTCCTGCCTGGCTTTCAAGGTCCGGGTGGGCCGGGCGCCTCACGCGCCTGCCGCAGCGGGAGCCCCACTCCCGGGGTCCCGTCAACCGACAGGAACTTGCGATCCCGACGGCTCGTATACAAAATACACATACGACCATGTGTTCGGTCAAGTCGTTCTAACTACCCCGACCGGTCCGGCAGGGGCCGCCGGGGCGATCCTGCCCGGAGAGGCGGGAATTCCGAGCTTCCCGCGGCCTCTCTTGACCGGAGGTGCTACGTCGGATTAAGGTGCCAATACCAACCGGGCCGTGACTTCGCCCGACGGTTCGGTCCCTCTCTTCCGACGGCTCAGCGACTTCCCACTACAGCGGCACGAAGAGACGGCCGCCACGCTCGGGCGAACGACGCCCCCTCGTCATCGAGGCCGGGCCCGATCCCACCGCACACATCATCGGAGCACACCTGGTGGACATCGCAGAGTTGAAATCCAAGTCGATCGGCGAGCTGCACGAGCTGGCCGACGATCTCAGCATTCACAACTACTCGGGGCTGCGGAAGCAGGACCTCATCTTCCGCATCGAGCAGAGCCTCCTGGACACGGACACCGTGCTCCGCGGCGAGGGGGTGCTCGAGATCCTGCCCGAGGGATACGGCTTCCTGCGCAGCCAGGACTGGAACTACCTGTACGGCCCGGACGACATCTACGTGTCTCCGTCCCAGATCAAGCGCTTCGATCTCCGCACCGGGGACACGGTCCTGGGCCAGGTGCGTCCACCCAAGGAGGGCGAGCGGTACCTGGCGCTGCTCAAGGTCGAGACCGTCAACGGGGACGACCCGGAGAAGGCCAAGCACCGCATCGGGTTCGACAACCTCAGGCCGCGCTATCCCGAGGAGCGGCTGCAGCTAGAACGCCTGGACGGCGACGTCTCGATGCGGATCCTGGACCTGGTCGCCCCGATCGGTAAGGGACAGCGCTCGCTCATCGTCTCCCCGCCCAAGGCCGGGAAGACGATGCTCCTCCAAAAGATCGCAAATTCGGTACTAGAAAACCACCCCGAGTGCAAGCTCATCGTGCTCCTCATCGATGAGCGGCCGGAGGAGGTGACGGACATGGAGGAGCACGTGGACGCGGAGATCATCTCGTCCACGTTCGACGAGCCCGCCGACCGCCACACCCAGGTGGCGGAGATGGTGCTGGAGAAGGCCAAGCGGCTGGTGGAGTACCGCCAGGATGTCGTGATCCTGCTCGACTCGATCACGCGCCTGGCGCGCGCCTACAACACCACGGTCCCGCACAGCGGCAAGATCCTTTCGGGCGGCGTGGACGCCAACGCGCTCCACAAGCCCAAGCGCTTCTTCGGCGCGGCGCGCAACATCGAGGAGGGAGGCAGCCTCACGATCTGCGCCACCGCCCTGGTCGAGACCGGGAGCCGCATGGACGAGGTGATCTTCGAGGAGTTCAAGGGGACGGGGAACAGCGAGGTCATCCTCGACCGCCAGATCGCCGACAAGCGCATCTATCCGGCCATCGACCTCAATCGTTCCAGCACCCGTAAGGAGGAGCTCCTGCTCACCGACACGGAGCTCAACCGCATGTACCTCCTGCGGAACTTCCTCTCCGACATGCCGCCGGCCGAGGCGGTGCAGTTCCTCATCGAGCGTCTCAATCGCACCAGGACCAACCAGGAGTTCCTGGACTCGATGACGGCGGGAGAGTGACCGGGCCGTGACGCTCGAGGAGGCCCTGGAGGCCCGCGGGCTCTCGGACCCACGTCCGCCGTGCCGGGAGATCCTCAAGCAGCTCCGCGACCGGGATCCCGACGCCTACCGCGAGGCCGTCCAGCGCTACGAGAACGAGCTCTCCCCCGATGGAGAGGCGCAGGGGGAGGCCGGCGTCGCCGCGTGGCTGGACTACGGCCTGTGGTTGGCGGCCCGGCTCGATCCGGGCCGGGCCGTGGCCGTGGGCCCCGACGGGCGCGCCGAGGATGCGAACGGGGTCCCCCCGGACGGACCGCTCCTGCTCCACCTGCCCCAGCAGCGCAACCGGAGGGCCCTGGTCATCGCGGTGCCCCTCGACCCATCGCCGGCCCAGGAGGCCACCCGGGAGCTGCTGGCCGGCTGAGCCGCGCGTCGGCCGCCGGGAGCCTCTCAGCGCTGGCTGCCGTCCCCGGGCCAGACTCCCTCCCATCCGATCGACACGGCGTTCTCCCCGTCCCGCAGCCCGTGCGCCACGTCGAGGCGGAGACGGGAGGGCGTCCCCGGAACGGCCAGGCGAAGCCCGGCACCCACGTCCACCTCGGCCGGGCTCGCCCCCCCGCCCGGGCGGCTCCAGGCCCGGGCGAAGTCCACGAACAGCGCCGGCCCGACCGCCAGGGGCGCGAGTCCGGCATACCAGGCGGTCATCTCCGCCCCGGCGTACGCCACCCTCCGTCCGAACGCGGGACCCGAGACCACGCCGCCCTCCAGCAGCGGGTGGGCCCGCAGCAGGGTCGGCCGGGCGTGGCCCGTGCCGGCCCCCGGCCATAGCTGCAAGGGAGCCCGGGCGGAGGCGGCCGCGTACCCGACCCTCGAGGAGAGAACCACACCCCGCGGGCGCTCCGCGGATCGCCAGCCGAGCTCCGCCCGCCCCGCACCGAAGGCGCCGTCGGGTCCGGGCCACGCCCGCCCCCCGGCGACCAGCCTCACGCGGTCCCCGGCGCCCAGGAGCTCAACGCCCGCGGCCACGCCGGGCGCCGTCCCGCGTCCGGCCCACCGATCCAGGGACACGCCGACCCGCCACCGCAGGAAGGGGGTCCCCCACGCGTCCAGCGCCAGGCCGGCACTCCAGCGCTCCTCGCGCAGGGTGTCGGCGGGCCCGGAAGCCGCCGGCACGCGAAACGCCTCCCGCTCCCACGACCCTCCCGCATCCCAGATCCCGGTCAGGCCGAATGCATCGGGCCCCTGGACGTCCAGCGACACGCGCGGCCTCTCGCTCCACCAGCGCCAGGCGGCGCTCATGCGCTCCCCGTCCCCGAACAGGCTGCCGGTCCGAACGCGCACCACCCGCTGGGGGAGACCGGCGGCCAGGGAGAGCACCAGGCCCGGCACTCCCCCGGGCAGCGGTCGCCGCTCCAGCACGGCCACGCGCAGTTCGGCCCGGCCCGCGCCCTGGTAGCCCCAGTCCACCCGCGTCGCCGCGAACCCCGGCACCGCGTCCAGGCGGCGCCGCACCAGGGCCAGCCGGCGCCGGGTCAGGAGGCTGTCGCGGGGCAGGTCCACGCGGCGGGCCACGACCCGGTAGCGCACCCGCTCGAGCCCGTACACACGCAGGGACGAGACGCGGGGCTCGCCGACCTCGTTCCAGGTTCGGAGCGCCTCCTCGCGGCGGCCCGCCATGTACAGATCTCCGGCGAGGAGCCGCGTCGTGTACGGGTCGCCCGGCTCGAGCGCGAGGGCCCGGCGAGCCGCGGCGGCAGCCTCCATCCACCGCCGCTGCCGGAAGCGGACGCCCGACAGCTCGCGGAGGGGAGACGCGGAATCCGGACAGGCGGCCGCGGTCGCCTCCAGCACCCGAGCGGCCCCGGCCATGTCGCCATCCCTGGCCATGCGGACGGCGGCCCCCACCCGCTCGTGGCAGGCCGAGGGTCCCGCGGGAGGAGGGACGGCGGTGCGCTCCGCCGCCGAGTCGGCGGCTCGCGGAGCGGGGGCCGCCGACGTGGAATCCGCGGGGGCCGTACGCAGGGAATCGACCCGGTGGCGGGCGGGAACCACGAGGAGCGACCACGCCCCGGTCGGCGCCCACATGCTCCGGAATTCCGCCACCGACAGCTTCCGGAACGGGGCGCGGGCGGGGTCGTGCACGAGGACCGTCCCGTCGTCGGCCGCCACCACGACCACGTAGTGGTACCGGTCGGGCCCCATTCGGAGCAGCACGATGACCGGCCGTCCCCGCGCCAGCTGCCGGCGGAGCTCGGGCAGGCTGCCCCGGAAGGCCACCGCCCTCCAGCCCAGGGAGCGGATCTCGTCGGTGAGCGTCCCGGTGCGGATCCCGCGGGCGGAATCGTCCACCAGCGGCGCGAACTCGCGGACAGCCACCGAATCCACGCCCCAGTAGCGAAACACCATGACCGCCGCCGCCCCGCCGCACAGCTCCTCCGACTGGGGCACGTAGGGCACGTCCAGGACGGAAACGCCCGGCGTCGTATCGGAGGCGACGCCGGGCGTCTGGAGAGCGGCCACCGGACGCCAGGGGGCGCCCAGCTCGAGGAGTGCGGCCAGGGCGGCAGCAGCCGCCCGGCCGCGTGGCCTCATGACACGAGGATGATGACGAGAACGAGAAGCGCGATGATGATCGTGGTAACCGGGATGATGACGGTGTCGGCTCCGCCGGCCAGCGCGGCATCGAGCCGCTGGGCACGGGCGCCGAGCTGCGCCAGCTCGGGGCCGTCCAGCGTGGCCACCGCGTCGCGCGCCCGCTCGAGGTCCAGGCCGTAGCGGTCGGCCACGGCCTGGGTCTGCGGCCGGGCCAGCAGCCTGCGCAGGGCCGCGCGCTCGGCGGCCGCGGGCGTACTCGCCGTGCGGACTGCCTGATCGACCTCCGAGGATGAAACGACGTGCGCCTGTTGGGCCGCCGCGGGCCCGCTGACGGCCAGCAGGGCGCCGAGCCCCACGACGATAGCTCCGCTCCATTTACGCATGCGTTTACTCCTGTTGGCTAGAGGTCCTGTGCGCCCAGCTCCTTCCGATTGTTCGCGCGATCCGTCTCCAGGAGCACGTCCTCGGGATCCAGGACCACCGATTCGGGCCTCCCGGTCGTTACGACAGTCACCGTCTGGCTCGCGTCACGCGAGTCCAGGCGAACCGTCGCGTCCCCGACGGCCAGGTCGACGGGCATCCACGCCCTGCCCTGGCGCGTCACCTCGACGCTCGTCCTCCACCGTCCATCGCCGACGGGCACGGTGCGGACTTTGCCCACCGCGTAGTCGAGGGTCCACGTGGTTTGCAGCCATTGGTGGAAGAACCATGCCAGATCCTGTCCGCCGGATCGCTCCATGGCGGCCTCGAGGTCGGCCCCATCCACGTGGTGGAAGCGATAGCCACGGTAGTAGAGGTGCATGCCCTTCCGGAAGTGCTGCTCGCCCACCAGCCACCGGAGCATGCGCAGGACGACCGAACCCTTGGTGTAGATCATGGCGCCGTAGGTGCCGTAGTCCGCGAAGTTCTCGGACGCCTCGGACACCACCTGCGTGGCGCCCGCCGCCTCCCGCGCCCGGGCCGCCCGCATGCTGCGAGCCCAGGGGTCGGCCACCCCGTGCTCCCGCTCGAACCAGTTGGTCAGGAAGCTGGCCATGCCCTCGTCGAGCCAGCCCTCCTTCCACTCGTTGTTGGCCAGGATCCCCATGTTGTACTGGTGGCTGGACTCGTGCGTGATGAGCCCCTGCCCCGGCCCCCCGTTCATGATCACCATGGGGAACTCGGTGCCGCCCCCCTCCAGACGATGGAGGTTGGTGAGCTGCGGCCACGGGTACGGGCCGTAGATGCCTCCCAGCCAGCGGAGCGCCCGGATCGTGCGCCGCACCGCGGCCCCGAGGTCCCAGT
>Ga0315540_10000130_pt1 | contig 39538 bp, 37 predicted proteins | sample SalMarSW160110MG_FD_203677 | JGI IMG/M metagenome (GOLD analysis project Ga0315540, IMG submission 203677) | Salt marsh sediment microbial communities from the Plum Island Ecosystem LTER, Massachusetts, United States - Salt Marsh Sediment SW1601-10 ...
CTCCGATCGACGGCATCGTCGGAGAAGGACAACTTCTCCGTCTATAACATGCGCGAGATCGCCAATATGCTGACCGGCACAACCTAGATGCTGACCGCCCTGCTCGGAGCGGTGGCCTCCGTGAGCTTGCTGGTCGGGGGGACCGGCATCATGAACGGCATACTGGTATCGGTTACCGAGCGTACCCGGAGATCGGCATACGACTCGCTATGCGGCGCGCGCGCGAGGTACTGATGCAGTTCCTGGTCGAAGCCATGGCGCTCGCCTCCTTCGGCGGCCTGCTCGGCATCCTGCTCGCCCTGGCAACATCCCTTGCCTCGGCACTGATCCTGCAGGTGCCGTTCGTGCTCGAGGGAGGCATCATCGCCATCGCCTCTCTCTTCTCCGCCGCAGTGGGCATCGTCTTCGGATTCTCCCCTGCACGCCGCGCCGCACGCTTGGATCCCATCGAGGCGTTTCGAGGCGTTGCGCCACGAGTTGAGCATCGCGGTCTCCTGCTTGCCGTCCGCGATTCCGCAACATCTCAACGCTGCCAAGGCGACGGGGGCCCGGCGGCCCTGGACAATAGCCGAGTTCTGTCGACCCACGCAGAGGTTGCCAGGCCCCAATTGTCCACGCCTTTTCAGAACGGGTGAGCGCACCTTCAGTGGATCAGAACTGCTCGTCGATGATGCGTGATGCCCGTCCCGCGACCGTGATCACGCCGAGTTGGTGACAGGGAGACTCGGCGAGATGAGAATCTCGGCCCTGAAGCCACCCCCTCCTCAAGGCGGACGAAGACCTCGGCATCATGAGGGGGAGAGGGAGCTGATATCACTGTCAACAGGTCGAGGAGCGAGAACATCCATGTCCATGGTGATCACCCAAGCCCGGGATGCAGTCCTGGCTATCCAGGTGAATTCTCTGGGAAAAGGGATTGGCTGCCTTCCAGGAGAAGCGCCGGCCCCGCTTCCAGGGCGATTGAGCCCTCCCGGTCGCACGGTGCCTTCCAGGACGGCTGCTCGATGCCCACGGACACGCTCGCTGCCCCTTTCGTACCGCCCCCCGCGGGAATCTCCTCGGAACAAAACCGGAGGAGACCGAGACGAAGGTTTGCGTGGCAACCGCGTGCGAGTGACGGCGGCTGCCCCGAAGATCATCGCGTGCTCGTAGAGTAGCCGCCATTGGCTTCCCGAGACCCTATACCCGATCCGTAATGATAATGTCCGAGGACAAACCATGATGACATCCGTTCAGCTCCCACGTCTCCTTTTCTTGTTGCTGCTGGCCCTGGCGCTGGCACTGCCAGTCCAGGCCGACGAGGGTGGTTTGGCGAACCTGCGCCAGACCAGCAAGGCGTTCGCCCAGATCGCCCGCTCGGTCTCGCCTTCCGTCGTTTTCGTCCAGGTCAAGACCAAGGGCGCCGGCCCGAGGGCCGGCGGGTCTTCTCCGTCCGGGGGCGAATTTCCCTTCGGAGATGATTTCCTCAAGCGCTTTTTCGGCGATCGCTTTCAGGACATCCCCCACCAGATGCCACGCGAGGACGAGGGACACGCTGTCGGCCAGGGCTCGGGTTTTGCCTTTGCCTCCAAGAGCGGACTTCTCACCAACAAGACCTATCTGCTGACCAATAACCACGTGGTGGAGAACGCCGAGAAGATCCGGGTCAAGCTCCAGGACGGGCGAGAGCTCGACGCCAAGGTGACGGGCCGCGATCCCCAGTCCGACGTGGCCGTCATCGAGATCCCGGTAGGCGGCATCCCGGCCCTGCCCCTGGCCGATTCCTCCAAGCTGGAGGTCGGCGAGTGGGTGGTGGCAATCGGAAACCCATTCGGACTCAGCAACACCCTGACGGTGGGCGTGGTCAGCGCCAAGGGGCGCACCGGAGTCGGCATCAACGACTATGAGGACTTCATACAGACTGACGCGGCCATCAATCCCGGCAACTCCGGCGGTCCTCTGGTCAACCTCGACGGCGAGGTGGTAGGCATGAACACCGCCATCTTCAGCCGCAGCGGCGGCTACATGGGCGTGGGCTTCGCCATCCCGAGCAATCTGCTGAAGGCGATCGCCGATCAGCTCATCGATAAGGGGAAGGTGACACGCGGCCTGCTGGGCATAATCATCCAGCAGCTCACACCGGATCTCGCCAAATCCCTCGGAATCGATGCCTCCGAGGGCATCCTCGTCGCCCAGGTCAACGAGGGCTCACCCGCCGCAAAGGCGGGTATACGTACCGGGGATGTGGTGGTGGACTACGATGGAAAGCCGGTGACGGATGTCGGCAGCTTCCGTAACCAGGTCTCCCTGACCGCCCCCGGTACTCGCAAGAGCCTTACCATCCTGCGTGACGGCAAGCGCAAGACCCTGACGGTTACCATCGGCGAGCTCACCGGAAACGAGCTAGCAGCCGGTGGCCAGGCCCAGAGCGCCGACGAGATCGGCCTGACCGTGCAGGAGCTGACACCGCGCCTGGCCGAAAAGCTCGATATACTACCCGGCGAGGGTGTCGTCGTGACCCAGGTGCAATCCGGCTCCGCCGCCGCCATGGCCGGCATTAAACCGGGTGCGGTCGTCCTCCAAGTCGACCGCAAGAAGGTGCGCAGCGCCGCAGAGTTTCGCAAGGCCGTCGCCCAGGGGGACAAGGGGCGGGGAATCCTCTTGCTGGTCCGCCAGGACGGTATGCAGCGCTTCGCCGCTCTGAAGTGGTAAGGCGTTTCTGTCAAAAATATACCAGCCTGCTTGTCGTTACGCCCGTCTTCCACGTCGCGACAACAGTCACATAGCCGTGCTATGCGCCTGTTGTCGCTCCTTGAAGACACACGTTAATCCTGCGCACCCTGGTATATTTTTTTCCGTCAATCGCCTTAGATTGCAGGGCATCTTCGTCCTAAAATTCGTCGAGCTTCTCTCCATTGCTCAGGGAGGAGCCCTACTCCCGAGAGAGAGCAAGGGCCCGAACGACAATCCGACAAAGACGCGCCGCTATCCGATAACCACCATGAACACCATTGCCCCGACCGAAGACCGCGAGCTCGATACCCGGCGACACCCGGCAGAAGGAGAATCGACGGCACGAAGGAGAAAAGCGCCTTGCTGCCCCACGGAAGGATTGCCGTTCGACCGCCGGCTCGGCTCCCGGGTGGCGTCACTCGCCATGCTGCAATTGCTGCTTCTCCTGACCGGCTGCGCCACTCTGGCGCCGTCACGCCCCCCCGTTCTGACCGACCGGTTCGTGATTCCCTCCGAAGATACCGATATCGTCGGCGAGCTCCAGGTCGTCCGCGCGCAAGAGAAGGACACATTGGCGGATTTTGCCCGCAACTACGGTCTCGGCTACGACGAGATCGTCGACGCGAACCCGGGCGTGAACGCATGGCGGCTCGGCAAAGGCACCAAAGTCATTCTGCCTACGCAGTATGTCCTTCCGGACGCACCCCGGGAGGGTGTAGTGATCAACCTGGCCTCACTGAGACTTTTCTACTACCCGAAGCCCGAGGGTGATGGGCCCCGCGACGTCATCACCCACCCTGTCGGCATCGGCCGTGAAGGATTCCGCACGCCGCAGGGCGAGTTCCGTATTACACAGAAGATCGAGAACCCGGCTTGGCGGCCGACCGCGTCGGTCCGTCGGGAGCATGCGGCAATGGGAGACCCGCTGCCGGCCATAGTGCGGGCAGGACCCGATAATCCCTTGGGCGCGTATGCGATGGGCTTGAGCATCCCGAAATACTTCATCCATGGAACAAACAAGCCCTACGGCGTGGGTATGCGCGTAAGCCACGGCTGCATCAGGCTGTATCCGGAGGACATCGCCGCGCTGTATCCCGACATTCCCGTCGGAACGCCGGTTCGTATCGTCAACCAGCCCTATCTGGCCGGCTGGCGCGACGGACAGCTTTATCTCGAGGCGCACCAACCGCTTACCGAGGAGGCCAAACGCTGGAAAGGCAGCCTCGAGCCGATGGAGAAGGCCGTGTCGAAGAAGGCAGGCGATCGCCAAGACACGGTGGAGTGGGATAGGGCTCAGAAGGTGGCGCAAGCAGGTACGGGCATACCCTTCTCGATCTCCAAGGGTGGTAGTAGCAGTATCAGCAGTAGTGGCATAGGAAAATTGTTCGCAAGGGCGGACGCTTCGGGTGGTGCGAGAACCGGGGCGAGGCATTAGCCGCAACGCGTTCCGTTTCGAGCGGCTCGCGGATTCGTACCCTGCGTCTTTGCCGAGGGCTGGTTACGTGGGTCTCGGAAGATAAGGACACATGCAGAGCGGCGGCACGAGAAACCCGACGAGACCTTCTGTGGCGGAAGTCATTCAGCCGGCATCCTGTTCGGCTCGATGCTGCGTTTCCGCGGGGGCCAGGTCGGCGGGGGGCGGAAAGCGATCGACCAGACCATCGGGCACTTCGCCTCGCCCAGCTTGGCTAAGAGAACCGGACTCCAACATGATCAATGCCATGAGGGCGATCAGGAGAGGCGCGATCGCCACCCTCTGCAGGGCGATGAACATCAGGTCTTGCATGCGCGGGTCGCTTTGACCTCGGGAGAGCAGCCAACCCAGGCCGATCAAAACTATCCCGACCCCATAGGCGATCAGCAGGATCTTGTAGCGCCCGGTCGCCAACCTCCAATGGGCGGCGACAAACCATGGGCCATGGCCGGCGGTCCTCCCGGCCTTGACGAAGCTGTAGGCGATGATGGCACAGGAGGTCCCCAGCGGGATCAGCACGCCCAGGTGCTTGTAATCCGCCAGGGGTGAGCCGGCTTGCATAAAGCTGCCTGCCAGGAGGGCGACCAGCATGAGCAGATTGACCATCAGCAGGTTGACCATGGCCAGCTCGTGGGGGGACTTGGCACGACGGCGGGTCGCCTCATCGACTGAGAAGAACATGGCTTGCTGCTCCGATAACGAGAGATCTGACATTTTCGGAGGATTCTCGACCCTGTCATTGCGTATCTGCAACAATGCCGGCATCTCGCCCATTCCGGGCGGGCTTATCCGGCGCCGCATCGGCAGGGATGCACCGGCCGTGACGCCACCGACCAATCGACAGGGGGCTTCGGGGGCAAATCCATGACTGAATCGATCCTGGTGGGCAAGAGCGAGGTCCCGGTCTTCATCCAGCCCAGCATGGCCAACCGCCATGGCCTGGTTGCGGGGGCGACCGGCACCGGCAAGACGGTCACCCTGCAGCGGCTGGCTGAGTCCTTCAGCCGCATCGGTGTGCCCGTCTTCCTTGCCGACGTCAAGGGCGACCTGGCCGGGATCAGTCGAGCCGGCGGTGATAACGAAAAGGTGGCCGAGCGGGTGGCCCGTATGGGGCTGATCGCCAATGACGGCTTCGCCTACGCACCCTGCCCCGTGACCTTCTGGGATATCCTCGGGGAGCAGGGACACCCGGTGCGTACCACCCTGAGCGAGATGGGGCCCCTCCTGCTCGCCCGTCTCATGCGCCTGAACGAGGTCCAGGAAGGGGTGCTCAACATCGTCTTCCGTCTGGCCGACGACAACGGCTGGCTGCTACTGGACATCAAGGATCTTCGCGCCCTGCTCACCCACATGGCGGAGAATGCCGCCTCGCTGCAGTCGGACTATGGACACGTCTCCAAGGCCAGTGTCGGTGCCATCCAGCGCCGCTTGCTGACCCTGGAGCAGCAGGGGGCGGAGAGGCTCTTCGGCGAGCCCGCCCTCGACCTCGCCGACCTGATGCAGACCGACGAGCAGGGGCGCGGCTACGTCAACGTCCTGGCGGCGGACAAGCTCGTCCGGACTCCCCTCCTCTACTCCACCTTTCTCCTCTGGCTGCTGTCAGAGCTCTTCGAGCAGCTCCCGGAGGTGGGCGATCCCGACAAGCCCAAGCTGGCCTTCTTCTTCGACGAGGCCCATCTGCTGTTCGATGATGGTCCCAAGATCCTGCTCGAGAAGGTGGAGCAGTTGGTGCGGCTGATCCGCTCCAAGGGGGTCGGGGTCTACTTCGTCACCCAGAGTCCGGGCGACGTGCCCGAGGATGTGCTGGGACAGCTCGGCAACCGGGTTCAGCATGCCCTGCGCGCCTTCACGCCCAAGGACCAGAAGGCGGTGAGAGTGGCCGCCCAGACCTTCCGGACGAATCCCGCCCTCGACACCGAGCGGGTCATCACCGAGCTAGGCGTGGGCGAGGCCCTGGCCTCGACCCTGGACGAGAAGGGCACACCCGCGGTGGTCCAGCGGATTCTGGTGGCCCCGCCGGGCAGCCGGCTCGGCCCCATAGCCTCCGAGGAGCGGGCGGCACTGATGCGCGAGTCCCTGGTGCAGGGGATCTACGACGAGGCAATCGACCGGGAATCCGCCTACGAGATTCTGCAGAAGCGAGCGGAGAAGTCCGCCGCCTCGAAGGAGGACGAAGCCGCAGCCACCTCCACCAGGTCACAGGGTAAATCCAGCTCGGGTCGCCGGCGCCAGACTCCCTTGGAGGCATTCGTCTCCAGCGCAGTCCGCTCCATCGGCAGCCAGATCGGCAGGTCTTTGGCTCGGGGCATCCTCGGGTCCCTAACCGGCGGGCGCCGGCGCTGACGAGGCCGAGCCTTTCCACATCCCTGATCCGGAGCCGGAGCCGGCGCCGTCTTCGCGCAGTGAGCCCTTGCCCATGCCGCCCACCGCCCCCAATGTCACCGACGATGCGGACCGGCTCGCAGCGGTCAACAAGCTCGGCGCCTCCCTCTTCTGAGCCGATAAGGCGCTGCCCCGAGGTTGATTTTCCGCCGACTCGTTGGCACCCTGCCGAAAGTCGCGGCGAGCGGGCTCGCGCGGCGCACCGACTATCCCTGGAGGATTGAGAATGAAGATTTACTTCTGGCTGCCCATCGCGATCCTGTTGGGCTTCGGCGCCACGGCACAGGCACAACCGCCCTTCGTGCCGGGACCCATGCATAGTCCCTACTCCGCCCCGTCGCGCGTCAATCCCAGCGAGCAGGCGGTCGCAACCCTGCGTGAGGGCATGCACAAGCTGCTCGACTTCCTGGGGGAAAAAGAAAAGCCCAATAAACTGCAATTGGCGGCCTTTCTGGACTCCTCGATCGCCCCCTACTTCGATTTCGACTACATGGCCAAGTGGGTTGCCGGACGGCGTTACGCAGCCATGACCCCGAAGCAGCGTACGGCATTGGCAGCCTCCCTGGAGGCTCGCTTTCTGGGCTCGCTCGCGACCAATCTCGCAAAATACAAGGGGCAGCAGATCCGGTATTTTCGCCCCAGGCGTGGAGCCTCCGGTGCCGTGAGCGTGACGGTCGGACTCCGCAGTCCCGGCAGCTATCCCGCGAGGCTCCAATTTCGCATGTACCGATCCGGCGATGGGTGGAAGATCTACGACGTGATCTCGAACGGACGCAGTGCCGTAGCCTTCTACCGCCAGGAGCTCCGGCGTTCTTCCATGCAGGGATCGCCCGGAGCCTACGGCCGCTGATCCGAGCGGACACCTGTAGAGATTCGGCCATTCGGACGGCCGGCGCTACCGCATCGTAAATTTGCTTCTGAGGGATGGAAACGACATCGATGGAGACATTTCGTGGCACGACCATCCTCTCGGTCCGGCGCGCCGGGCGGGTGGTTATCGGCGGAGACGGGCAGGTGTCGCTCGGCCAGACGGTGATGAAGGCCAATGCCCGCAAGGTGCGTCGCCTCTACAAGGAACGGGTGCTGGCCGGATTCGCCGGCGCCACGGCGGACGCCTTCACCCTGTTCGAGCGCTTCGAGGGCAAGCTGGAGAAGCACCAGGGGCACCTCGCCCGCTCCGCGGTGGAGCTGGCCAAGGACTGGCGCACGGACCGCATGCTGCGGCGCCTGGAGGCCCTGCTGTGCGTAGCGGACGCCAAGACGTCCCTGATCATCTCCGGTACCGGGGATGTGATCGAGCCGGAGCACGACCTCATGGCCATCGGCTCCGGCGGGGCCTTCGCCCATGCCGCCGCCAGGGCGCTGCTGGAGAATACCGAGCTCGGCGCCAAAGAGATCGTCGAGCGGGCACTGGGCATCGCCGCGGATATCTGTATCTACACCAACCACCATCTGGTCCTGGAGGAGCTGACGTCCGAAACGGGATAGATCGAAATCCCGTTGCGGTATCCGTCTTCAGGCCGCACTCCACCCGAGCGAGAGTCCCGAATCGAGGGGCGCTCGGCAGTCAGGCACTTAGCCAGTCGTATTTTGTTACCCATGTCGGACATCACCCCCCAACGCATCGTAGCCGAGCTGGACAAGCACATCGTCGGTCAGGACGAGGCCAAGCGTGCCGTCGCGGTCGCCTTGCGCAACCGCTGGCGGCGCGCGCAGATCGAAGAGCCGCTGCGCACGGAGATCACGCCCAAGAACATCCTCATGATCGGCCCCACCGGCGTCGGAAAGACGGAGATCGCTCGACGTTTGGCCAAGCTGGCCGACGCCCCCTTCATCAAGGTGGAGGCCACCAAGTTCACCGAGGTGGGCTACGTGGGCAGGGATGTGGAGTCCATCGTCCGGGATCTCATCGACGCGGCGGTCAAGATGGCGCGGGAGCGGGAGATGGGCAAGGTCGCCGACCCGGCCGAGGCCGCCGCCGAGGAGCGTGTCCTCGACGCCCTCCTGCCGCCGCCCACCAGCTTCGAGGAAGAGAGCCAGCCAGGCGGACCATCGACGGCGACCAGGGAAAAGTTTCGCGAAAAGCTGCGCCGCGGAGAGCTGGACGAGAAGGAGATCGAGATCCAGGTCAGCGCCACCCCGATCGGCGTGGAGATCATGGCACCGCCCGGCATGGAGGAGATGACCAGCCAGCTCCAGGGCCTGTTCCAGAACCTGGGACAAGGCCGCACCAAGCGGCGCAAGCTCAAGATCCGCGCCGCCCTCAAGCTGCTCAAGGACGAAGAGGCCGCCAAGCGCGTCAACGAAGAGGACCTCAAGCTGCGCGCGGTGGAGAGCGTGGAGCAGAACGGCATCGTCTTCCTCGATGAGCTCGACAAGGTGACCAAGCGCTCCGATCAGTCCGGCAGCGGTCCCGACGTCTCGCGCGAGGGCGTGCAGCGGGACCTGCTCCCCTTGGTCGAGGGCAGCACCGTCTCCACCAAGTACGGTGCGGTACGCACGGACCACATCCTCTTCATCGCCTCCGGCGCCTTCCACTTGGCCAAGCCCTCCGACCTGATCCCCGAGCTGCAGGGGCGCCTGCCCATCCGCGTCGAGCTGAAGGCCTTGACCACCGAGGACTTCGTCCGCATCTTGACCGAGCCGGACGCATCCCTGACGGACCAGTACAGGGCCCTTATGGAGACAGAGGGGGTGACCCTGGAGTTTACCGAGGACGGCATCCGACGCATCGCCGAGATTGCCTGGCAAGTCAACGAGCGCACCGAGAACATCGGGGCACGGCGTCTGCACACGGTCCTGGAGCACCTGCTGGAAGACGTGTCCTTCAACGCCGCCGAGCTCGACCGGGTCAAGGTTACCGTGAATGCCGCTTACGTCGACCAGAACCTGTCAGAGCTGGCAGACGACGAGGATTTGTCGCGGTACATTCTTTAAGAGCCGTTAGCCATTAGCTGTCAGCGATTAGCTCGTTTGGGAAAACGGATTGATTCAACTTGCCAAGCTCGCAGACAAGATGCACGGGTTATTGCAGAATCACCGGCGCCTCTCGTGGCAACATCTCGGCTAACAGCGAACAGCTAACAGCTTGCTCGAAGATTCTTGGGTGCCGATCCTGCACCCTTGAGCTTTGCACAATTATTGGAGTAGACCCATGCCCACACCCACCGAGCTCAACCTGCACCGCCAGTCCCGGGTGCTCGAGATCACCTTCGACGACGGCTCCCACTTCAACCTGCCCTGCGAGCTGCTGCGCGTCTATTCCCCCTCGGCGGAGGTCCAGGGCCACGGGCCCGGGCAGCGGGTGCTGCAGCTGAACAAGGAAGAGGTGGGAATCGACAAGATCGAGCCGGTCGGCAACTATGCCATCTGTCTGCACTTCGACGACGAGCACAACACGGGAATCTACTCCTGGGACCTCCTCTACAGCCTGGGTGTCAACCAGGAGGCCATGTGGAAAGACTATTTGAACGAGCTCGAAAAGGCGGGCCACAAGCGCAAGAAGCCGTCCTGAGCTGGGAGGGGTAGCTGCTTGCCGCGCTCGTGAAGAAATTCTTTAGTACCATCACAGAGAGCGACTGCGTCCACATCACATGAAAATCCACCAGGAAAAAGAGGGCGGGGGCATGAATAGAAATCTGGCTGCCTTGACCTTTGTTGCGCTGACCGGGGGACTCCTGTCGGGCTGCGCTCAGATCGAGAAGTCCGACGCGATCTCCGTGGAGCGGGATCTGGCCGCAGCCGGGTTCCAGATGAAATTCGCCAAGAGCCCGGCTCAGATCGCGAAGGTCGGATCGTTTCCACAACGCAAGATCACCCGTGTTGCCGGACCGGATGGCAAGCCCAGGTTCGTATGGGCGGACGCTGCCGATTGCCGCTGCATCTATGTCGGGACCGAGGCGGCCTACGACCGGTACCAACGGCTCTCGATAAATCAGCAGATCGCGGAAGAGAACGAGATGGCTGCCCAGATGGATTGGGATACCTGGGGTCCATGGGGACCCTGGTGGTAAGATCCACGGTGAACGACCACCTGATCTGATTGCCACCCCGATGCTCGCGAAATTCATGAAACCGGTCTTGTTTTGCCTGGCCCTGTTGGCGGTATCGACGCCGACTATTTCGCAATCGCAACCGGCTGTGGTCGATCTGGCCGATCCCTCGACGCTGGCCTCGCCCCAGGCGTGCATTGCGGAGTGCGAGGCGGTATTCGCCGACTGCCGTGTGCAATGCGGCGAGACCACTGCTCGGGCGGATAACGAGCACTTCGATCTGCCCGATATGCCCGTAGGCGAATGCCTTCACGCCTGCCAAGGGGACCTTGCGACCTGCAAGGACACCTGCGAGAACTGACGGAGATCCCAATGAACAGCAACAAATCCTCATCTGCGGTAGTGCTTATCACTCTGCTGCTGGCAATCGCTCCGAGCTTCGCCTTCGCCGCGTCGAAGCCCAACATCCTCCTGATCGTCTCGGACGACCACGGCTACGGCGACATCGGCGCCTATGGAGGCGGCGAAGGGCGCGGTATGCCCACACCCAATCTCGACCGCATGGCTGCCGAGGGGATGACCTTCTTCGACTTCTATGCCCAACCGAGCTGCACCCCGGGTCGTGCGGCGATGCAGACAGGGCGCATCCCGAACCGCAGCGGCATGACCACCGTGGCCTTCCAGGGCCAGGGCGGAGGGCTCCCGAAGGCGGAATGGACCCTGGGCTCCGTTCTCCAGCAGGCCGGCTACAAGACCTACTTCACCGGCAAATGGCACCTGGGCGAGGCCGACTACGCCCTGCCCAACGCCCAGGGCTACGACGTGATGGAGCACGCCCTGCTTTACCACCTGAACGCCTACACCTACGCCGATCCGAAGTGGTTCCCGGACATGGACCCGAAGCTGCGGGAGATGTTCCAGAAGGTGACCAAGGGCTCTCTGTCGGGTAATGCCGGAGAAGAGGCCAAGCAGGACTGGAAGGTCAGCGGCGAGTACGTCGACACCCCGGAGAAGGGCGTCGTCGGCATCCCCTTCCTGGACAAATACATCGAGCAGTCGGGCATCGAGTTCCTGGAGGAAGCGGCGAAGCATCCCGATCAGCCGTTCTTCATCAACATCAACTTCATGAAGGTGCACCAGCCGAACCTGCCGGCACCGGAGTTCGAGCACAAGTCGCTCTCCAAGACCAAGTACGCCGACTCCGTCGTCGAGCTCGACACCCGCGTCGGACATATCATGGACAAGCTCAAGGAGCTGGGGCTGGAGAAGAGCACCCTGGTCTTCTACACGACCGACAACGGGGCCTGGCAGGACGTCTATCCGGACGCGGGCTACACCCCCTTCCGCGGCACCAAGGGAACCGTCCGCGAGGGCGGCAACCGGGTGCCGGCGATCGCCGTCTGGCCGGGCAAGATCAAGGCCGGCACGCGTAACCACGACATCGTGGGGGGTCTGGACCTGATGGCCACCTTCGCCTCGGTGGCCGGCATCGATCTGCCGAAAGAGGACCGCGAAGGCAAGCCGATCATCTTCGACAGCTACGACATCACCCCCGTGCTGTTCGGAACCGGCAAGGACCCGCGCACCACCTGGTTCTACTTCACCGAGAACGAGCTGAGCCCGGGCGCGGTACGGGCCGGCAACTACAAGGCCGTGTACAACCTGCGCGGCGATGACGGGCAGGCGACCGGTGCTCTCGCCGTCGACACGAACGTGGGCTGGAAGGGGCAGGAGAAGTACGTGGCCACGGTCCCGCAGGTGTTCGATCTCTGGCAGGACCCCCAGGAGCGCTACGACGTCTTCATGACCAACTGGACCGAGCACACCTGGACCCTGGTCACCTTCAACGATGCAGTCAAGGAGCTGATGAAGAGCTACGTGGAGTATCCGCCGCGCAAGCTGCAGAGCGAGGTCTATACCGGGCCGATCACCCTGACGAAGTACCAGCACCTGAGATCGGTGAAGGACGAGCTCGCGAAGGATGGCTTCAGCCTGCCGATGCCGTCCGGAAACTGACGTTGTAACCGCGCTGGGCCCCGTCTCCTGGAGGCTGCCCGTGGCTCTGAAAACGCAGTCCGTTCTCCCGGGAGCGGACTGCGTCATCCCAGGGAGGAGGTGTCTTCGGTCGATTACCTCTGAAGCATCAATTCATCGCGAATAATTGCTATGGGATGGTCGGGGGCTCGGACGATGCCAAACTGGTGACCGGAACATCACCGCCGCCAGAAGTAAGGTGACAACAAGACCAGAATGGTGAACACCTCAAGTCGCCCCAGGAGCATTGCGAGGACACCGATGAGCTTGCCGAAGTCGCTGACTGACTGGAAATTGTAAGCGACCTCTCCGAGTCCGGGGCCGAGATTGTTCATGCAGGTGGCGACGGCGGCGAACGCGGACACCTTGTCCAATCCGGAGTTGATCATGAGCATGACCAACAGGGTGAAGGCAGCGACGTAGACCGCGAAGAATCCCCAGACGCTTTCCATGAGCCGATCATCGACTACGCGCCGCCCGATCCGCAGGGGATGATAGGCTCGGGGATGAATAAGGTGCCGCACCTCTAAGGCACCCTGTCGCAACAGGAGCAGCACGCGCATTACCTTCATGCCCCCGGCGGTGGAGCCACCACAGCCGCCGACGAAGCTGATGAGGATGAGCAGGACCGGAAGCATCTCTGGCCAATGCGAGAAATCGACGGTGCCGAAGCCGGTGCTGGTAACCACCGACACCACCACGAAGGTGGCATCTCTGAAGCTCAAGTTCCAGTAGTGGTAACCGCCCTGCAGGCGCAGGACCAAACCCACGAACGCCACTACGGCGAGCACGAACAACAAAAACGACCGCGACTCCACGTCCCGCAGCCAATGGAGGGGGTCGCGCCGGTGCAGGACCACATAGTGAACCCCGAAATTGATGGCGGCAAGCAGCATGAAGAGAGTGGCGACGGCTTCGATAGTCGGGTTCGCGAAGTAGCCGATGCTCGCGTCGTGGGTGGAAAAGCCGCCGGTGGAGACGGTCGAGAAGCTGTGAGCGACGGCATCGAAGAGGTCCATTCCGGCAACCCAGTAGCCGAGGGCGCAGGCCAGCGTAAGTGCGAGGTAAATCCCCCAGAGGGAGCGTGCAGTTTCCGCCAGCCGCGGTGTAAGCTTCTCCTCCTTCAGGGGGCCCGGCGCCTCCGCCCGATAGAGCTGCATGCCGCCGATCCCCAGCATCGGCAGGACTGCCACCCCGAGAACGATCAGACCCATTCCTCCGAGCCATTGCAGCTCCTGGCGATAGAAAAGGACGGATTTCGGCAGCTCATCCAGACCAGTAATCACGGTGGCACCCGTGGTCGTGATTCCCGAGACGGCCTCGAACAGGGCGTCTACCGGAGAAAGCTGCGTGTTGAGCGTCAGGGGCCAGGCACCCAGGAGGCTGAACAATGACCAGAACATGGCCACGATCAGGAAGCCGTCGCGCACCCCCAGGTTGGCCGGACGCATACGTCCGATCAGCCAGAGGACGAGCCCCAGGGCCAGTGAGCCCGCCATGGGCACCAGGAAGCTGACGAATTCGCTCTCCCCATACAGGATAGAGACGAGGATGGGGGCGATCAGCGTCAGGCCGAACATGATGGCGAAGAGCCCGACGATACGCGCGATGGAATATGGGTGCACAGCAGCTGATGGCAGTTAAGCGATTTCTGTCAAAAAATATACCAGCCTGCTTGTCTTTTCGCCCGTCTTCCGCGTAGCAACCACAGTTACACAGCCCGGCTATGCCCTGTTGCCACATCCTTGAAGACGAACGAAGATCCTGCGCACCCTGGTATATTTTTTTCCGGCATTCACCTAAAGCGAGATCTGCAAGCATACCCGACCTGTCGGAATCCTTATATTGCGGCCACCTTGAAAGTACACGCCGGCGGCGCTCTGAGTCTCCCTCTCCCTTTCTGGGAGTGAGTCGGGGTGAGGAGGGAACGATCAGGGGCGAGGCGACCTTTGATCCTTCGGGGTAGGTCGACTCGCCCCATGATCGTTAGGGCGGCAAATCCCGGCGCGTCACTCCCGGGATGGCGGGGGTAGCGATCATCGGGTGTCGGTCTTGCTGAAAGGATCCGACGAGATCCGTAACTTGACCCCGCCGCAAGCTGTGCTTTGCTTAAAGGAGAGGATGACAGTCAGAGATCGAGGGGAGGATATCTATGCAGCTCAACCCAGAGATCAGCTTCCGCAGTATCGACCCGACCCCCGCCATCGAGACAAAGGTGCGTGAGCGGGCGGCGCGCCTCGATCATGTCCACTCCCGTATCCTGTATTGCGGGGTCATGATCGAATCCCAGCATCGACACCACCACAAAGGCAGGCTCTACCACGTCCGGATCGACGTCCGGGTACCGGGCGACCAGCTGGCCGTGAGTCGCGATCCGGAGCAAGACCACGCCCACGAGGATGCCTACGTCGCCATCCGCGACGCCTTCGACGCCATGGAGCGCCGCCTCGAGAGCTATGCTCACCGCCGACGCGGGGCGGTCAAGGCACACGAATCTTCGACCCGGGCCGGTCGCATAGAGGAACTGGTCTTCGACCACGGACGTATCGAAACGGACGAGGGACGCTCGATCTACTTCCATCGCAACAGCGTGCTCGATGACGCCTTCGAAAGACTGGAGGCGGGAAGCCCGGTCCGCTACGTCGAGAGCAGCGGCGACGAGGGACCCCAGGCTAGCGTGGTCATCCCATTGAATCAGGCAAACCGCGGGCAAGCAGAGATCCAGTAACGGAATGGCCAGGGCATGAGCTCTGCGGCGAGCGCCTTTTCAGACCTCGCATCTGTGGCACCAGGGGAGAGATGCCCGTCGCAGAGGTGCCCTGAGAGCTTGTGAAAAAATCGGACACCTGCTGCGGACGCCCCTGAACGTCCGTGACTGCGTTGTCGTACGCGAAAATGACGGTCATTTAGTTCACTAAACTCGCGCCATTTTCACGTACGGCGCCTTGTCACGAACGCCCAGAGACGCCCTCGCTACAGCGTCCGATTTTTTCACAAGCTCTGAGAGGCGGGATCAGGACCCGAAGGCATTTTCGACTGCACCGAGGTCGATCGCCTCAAGGTAGCCCTGTACTGGCGCTTTGTCCTTCAGACCGCTGCCATCGACCTTGACCAGGATCTTGCCGGCGACGAGGAGGCTGATCGCCCACTTGTCGCTGTCCGGCTCATGCTCGATGATGCCGCGCTGACCCGCATAGGTGTAGATCTTGGTACTCGGGCTCGATTGCATGAACATCGGGTTGGAGAGCATGAGGGTCATCATCGGCATCAAGGGGGAGTCGGCCATTATGCTGACATCCACCTCCTCCCCGTCATCACGATAATAGCGCCGCGAGAGGTTGGTCCCCGCGATCATAGCCGCTATGCCCGTAGACTGTGCCTGCGGCTCGTCCGCCTGCCAGCCTGCCAGGGGCTTGGGCAGTAGCTTCAAGAGATCGGCGTTGATCTTCTCCTGAATGCTCGCAACCGCGACCTGAAGACTCTGTATGGCCTTGCGCAGCTCGCCGGAGTCGTATGCGGAGCGGGCCGCGTCCAGCTCATCGGTAATCTCGTCAGCAGCCGCGGGGTGCGCCAACGAAACCGCGAGCATCGCGGCTACGATCTTGGGGATTGTCTTGTTCATGACTGTCCTCCTCTGATTTGGATACCTCCGATTGGAGGGCAGAAATGATAGCGGATTCACCCATCCGGGGGTCCGCTCCATGTGCGGCTCGGAGCTTGTGAACCTAAATTCGGCACTTCGAACCGCCTAGGCGCAGAGGACGCCAAGAAAAAACACCAAGATAATCGTATCGGGGCTCTCACCCGAAAGGTGATCGCCGCATTCTGGATTTTCCATTGTAAAACTATGTGTTCTTGGCGACTTGGCAGTTCAACTGCTCTTTTTTCGGGTGAATAATCAGGCCACCGACGGTAGTCCCGCTAGGGCCATGGCCATCTCCCCTTCGTCGCAGACCACGTCCTCGAGCTTACCTGCCAGGTAGTCCGTGTAGGCCTGCATGTCGAAATGTCCGTGTCCGCACAGGTTGAAAAGGATGGTCTTGCCCTCGCCGGATTCACGGCACTTCTCTGCCTCGTGGATCGCGGCCTTCACCGCGTGGTTGGCCTCCGGGGCGGGGATGATTCCCTCCGCCTTGGCGAACCGAAGGCCCGCAGCGAAGCATTCGAGCTGGTTGTAAGCCCGGGGCTCGATGAGGCCCAGCGCCGTCAGGTGGCTGATCTGGGGCGCCATACCGTGATAGCGCAGGCCGCCCGCGTGGAAGCCGGGGGGAACGAAGTCGGAGCCCAGGGTGTACATCTTCACCAGTGGGGTCAGGTGCGCCGTATCCCCGAAGTCATAGGCGTTTCTACCCCTGGTCAGGGTGGGGCAGGCGGAGGGCTCCACGGCGATGAGCTGAACGTCGCTGCGGCCGCATAGCCGGTCGCGGAGGAAGGGGAAGGCGATGCCGGCAAAATTGCTACCTCCACCGGTGCAGCCGATGACCATGTCGGGGAAGTCGCCCGCCATATCCAGTTGCCTCTGAGCCTCGAGCCCGATCACCGTCTGGTGCAGCAGCACGTGGTTGAGGACGCTGCCCAACGCGTAGCGGGTGTCGTCCCGCTTGGCGGCCATCTCCACGGCCTCGCTGATGGCGATGCCGAGGCTACCCGTGCTGTCGGGATGCTCCGCCAGGATGGCACGCCCCGCCTCCGTCGTGTCACTGGGGCTCGCGATGCAGGTGGCGCCGAAGCTCTCCATGAAGGCGCGCCGGTAGGGCTTCTGCTGAAAGCTCACCTTGACCATGTAGACCTCGATCTCCAGCCCGAGCATGGCACCAGCGAGGGCCAGGGACGAGCCCCATTGCCCCGCCCCCGTCTCCGTGGTGATGCGCTTGACACCCTCCTGCTTGTTGTAGAAGGCCTGGGCGATCGCGGTGTTCGGCTTGTGGCTGCCGGCGGGACTCACGCCCTCGTACTTGTAGTAGATCCTGGCCGGGGTATCGAGCGCCTTCTCCAGGCGCCGCGCCCGGAACAGCGGGGAAGGGCGCCACTGGCGCAGGACGTCGCGGACCGGACCCGGGATCTCGATCTCCCGCTCGGTGCTCATCTCCTGCTCGATGACCGCGCGCGGGAAGATGATCGCCAGGTCATCGGGGGTGATGGGCTGCTTCGTGCCCGGATGCAGGACCGGCGGCAAGGGCTCGGGCAGGTCGGCGTTGATATTGTACCAATGCGTGGGGATGTCCCGCTCGTCGAGCAGGTATTTCACGGAATCGCTCATGGGTCTTGCTCCAGATAAGTGACACAGGGGAGATCCGCCTCCCGTACCGCGCGTGCCAGCACATCGACCGCCTCGATGCGAGGAAAGGACTTACGCCAAGCCAAGGCTACCGTCCGTTGCGGTGGTATGCCGGCAAACGGCAGGACGCGCACCAGAGGCTCCGGAAACCTGTCCGCCGCCGCTGCACTACAGGGCAGCACCGTAATGCCAACCCCGCTGGCCACCATGTAGCGGATCGTCTCCAGCGACCCTCCCTCCAGTCCGCGCTGCAGGCTGCTGCCGCCGGTCGATTTGAGGCAATTCGGACAGACCTCCAGCACCTGATCCCGAAAGCAATGCCCGGGACCGAGCAGCAGGACGTCCTCGCCGCCGAGCTGCTCGGGGGGCACCGACGCCTGGCCGGCCCAGGGATGGTGAGAGGGGAGCAGGACGGAGAAGGGCTCGTCGTAAACGGCCCTCGTCAGGATCCCCGGCTCGTCGAAAGGCAACGAAATGAGTATGACATCCAAATCGCCCCGTTTGAGGCGCTCACTGAGCACGGATGTGAAATCTTCCTCGATCACCAGGGGCATGTCGGGGGCCTGCTCGGAGACCCAGGGGATCAACCGCGGAAAGAGATAGGGGCCGATGGTATAAATGGCCCCCAGGCGCAAGGCACCGGCGAGGGGGTTCTTTCCCTGCTGCGCCAAGCGCTTGATGGCATCCGCCTCTTCCAGAACCCGCTGGGCCTGCTCGACGATCTGCCGTCCGACGACGGTGACGGTTACCTCCCCGGTACCCCGCTCGAACAGGCTTACACCCAGCTCGTCCTCGAGCTTTTTCACGGCCACACTCAAGGTCGGCTGACTGACGAAACAGGCATCGGCGGCATGTCCGAAATGGCGCTCTCGTGCCACCGCGACGACGTAACGAAGCTCGTTGAGTGTCATTGCAAACCCGCTGTGAGCCGAGCAACCGCTCGATAATCTTCAGACCATAATGCCTTGGCACAGAGCGACAAATCCACTTCGGTCCACTGTCCTCCCCCCAAACGAGGTGATGGAGCTCTCATTCTTGTAATGCAGACCGGCAAAAAGTCGTCGCTCATGCTGAATGCGAGGATAGCTTCCGATAAACTGCATCTGCCAAAAAGAACAAGTACATCGAGCATGAGCCTGCCAGTCTCCCTTTCTGCACGGACACGCCATCGAGCCCGTGGAAGGCATTTCCGGAAAGTCGGACACGACGGATTCGCCGCGCTACTGCACCAGCGAATCACAGGGATCAGCTAGGGCACGGGCCTGCTCGCTCGCCATCTGAAATGCCGATCGATGTCCGCCCGGAGTGCTGACCACCTCGAAGACGGCTCCGATGCGCTTCAGGTGCTGCAGCTGACCGATACCCACCTGTACGCCGACGAGGAAGGTCGCCTGCTCGGTCAGAGAACGCGCCAGACCTTGGATCTGGTTCTGGATCTGGTCCCCCGAGCCCTCGCGCCCCTCGACCTCGTCCTCCTGACCGGCGACCTCGTCCACGACGAAAGCCCAGAGGGTTACCAGTATCTGAAAGAGCGGATGGCCGCCCTGGGCGCGCCCTGTCACTGCCTGCCAGGAAATCACGATAGTAGCTCGATCATGGCCGATATCTTCGACCGCGTACCGGCGAAGATGGGGACAAGCGTCCAGCAGGGCCGATGGAACCTGGTACTCCTGGACTCCACCATGCCCGGCGAGGACGGCGGACACCTCGACGGGGATCAGCTCGGGCATTTGCAGGATTCGCTGGCCAGGCGGCCAGATGATCCTGCCCTGGTTTGTCTCCATCATCAGCCGGTACCCGTCGGCAGCATCTGGATGGACACCATGGCCCTTGACAACCCGTATGCATTCTTTGGCATCATCGATCGCCACCCCCAGGTAAGGGCTATCCTGTGGGGCCACGTCCATCAGGAGTTCTCCGGTGAGCGCAAGGGTGTATGCCTGCTCGGGTCACCGTCCACTTGCGTTCAATTCCTCCCGGGCAGCAGGGATTTCGCGTTGGATACGCGCACCCCTGGCCTGCGCTGGCTGAAGCTCTACGGGGACGGGCGCATCGATACGGGCGTTGAGCGCATCGATTCCTATCCGGATCCCCTGGTCCTCACCAAGAGCGGTTATTGAGGACCGATACCGGCAATTTCATCGATTCGCGAGGTCCACCGGCAGGCCCTCCGCAGCCTCCGGCATCCAAGGAAACCCCGGTTACTGGGTCTCGAAACCGCTCAGGCTCCGGAAGGCAGCGGGCTCACAGGCGACACCCGTCACCTGCGCCGTGGGGGGACCGCCGCGAAGCCATTCGCGCAGCTGGCCGACCTGGTCAGGCTCGCCGCAGGCGAGAACCTCGACGCGCCCGTCCAGCAGATTGCGCACGTAGCCGGTCAGACCCAGTCGCTGCGCCTGCTCCCGAGTGGCCGCACGGAAAAATACGCCCTGAACCCGACCCGCGATCAGGCAACGGAAACATATCCGCTTATCGATTTCTTGCTCACTCATGAATGCTGACCTCTTACGCCTGGAAACCCGGCCCTCGAAAGACCGACCTGCTACACTTCGGAAGCTTTGCGTCCGTCTGCTCGGAAAACCCCCGGTCGGCGAAGAATTGTCCAGGCATCCGGGCGGCGGATCAACGTCCGCAAGCGACCTGGCTTCCGTGGCAGCAAATACACTTTCCCCGGCCCTTAGCGATTGGCGTTTACGGGTTGCGCCGTAAAATAGCGACTACCGGAGGCGATATCCGCCACCCCTCTCGACCTGGGAGCAACCATGACCGTAACCATCTACCACAATCCACGCTGCAGCAAGTCTCGCCAAGCCCTGACGCTGCTGCGCGACGAGGGTGTCGAGCCCCAGATCATCGAGTACCTGAAAACCCCGCCCGACACCGCGACCCTGGAGCATCTGTTGACCATGCTGGGCCTGGAGCCCCGGGAGCTCATGCGCAAGAAGGAAAAGGAGTTCAAGGAGAACGATCTGGGGAATCCGGACCTGTCCCGAGACGCCCTGATCGCCGCCATGATCGCCCATCCGAAGCTGATCGAGCGACCGATCGTCGTCAAGGACGACAAGGCCGCACTCGGCCGTCCGCCCGAATCCGTGCTCGATATCCTGTAGCCGCCCCATGTCCTACATCTTGGTGCTCTATTACAGCCGCTACGGCGCCACTGCCGAGATGGCGCGCCAGGTCGCCCGCGGCGTCGAAGATGTCCCCGGCATCGAGGCCCGGCTTCGAACCGTCCCCCCCGTCTCCAGTGTCTGCGAAGCCGTCGAAGACAGCATTCCGGACACAGGGGCACCCTACGTCGAGCTGGACGACCTGCGCCATTGCGCCGGGCTGGCTCTGGGCAGCCCGACCCGCTTCGGCAACATGGCCGCACCCTTGAAGTACTTCCTCGACGGAGCCAGCCCCCTGTGGATGGCCGGAGCCCTGATCGGAAGGCCCGCCGGCGTCTTCACCTCCACCGCCAGCCTCCACGGCGGCCAGGAAACGACCTTGCTGTCCATGATGCTGCCACTGCTCCACCACGGGATGATCCTGGTCGGGCTGCCCTACAGCGAGACCGAGCTGCTGCGGACGCGCAGCGGAGGGACCCCCTACGGCCCCTCCCATCTGGCCGGTCCCGAGAGCAATCTGCCCCTCACGGAAGAGGAAAGGCGCCTGTGCCTGGCATTGGGCAAACGACTCGCCCGCGCCGCCCTCGCCTTGAGTCGCATGGGCTCGAACTGAGCCGAGAAAGCGGATGCACCAGCTGAGCCTGCCTCTGCAGCTGCGACCGGACGCCGACTTCGCTGCCTTCATCGCCGGCCCCAATACCGAGGCGGTTGCCGCGACCAATGCCTGGGCCGAAGGCGGCGGAGACGATTTCCTCTACCTGTTCGGAGCCCCCGGCAGCGGCAAGTCCCACCTGTTGCAGGCGGCCTGCCACCGAGGGGTGCAGATCGGCCGCTCGGTCATCTACCTGCCCCTGAAGCACGAAGGGCTGGCTCCATCGGTCCTCGACAACCTGGAGCTCTGGGATCTGGTCGCCGTGGACGATGTCCATGCGGTCGCCGGGAAGACGGACTGGGAACGGGGTCTGTTCGACCTCTACAACCGACTACGCGAATCAGAACGGTGTTTGCTGGTGAGCGCCGACGCCCCCGTCTCCGGGCTGCCGCTGGAGCGCGCCGACCTGCGCTCCCGCCTTGGCTGGGGTCCGGGCTACCGGCTGCTCCCTCTGGCGGAGGAAGATTGTGCTCAGCTGCTCCGGAGCTCGGCCCGGCGGCGCGGGCTCGAGCTCGCCGCCGATGCCGTCGAATACATCATGCGTCGCTGTCCCCGGGAGCCCGGTCCCCTGATGGAAATTCTGGAAGAGATCGACAAGGAAAGCCTGCGTATGCGGCGCCGAGCGACCCTGTGGCTGGTTCGACAGGTTCTGGGAAAGCGCGATTCCTAGCTCACTTGCCCACAACTCACGCAACCATCGCAATGATCGTAGGGCGGCAACCCTTTGCCGCCGTCTGCACCCGTATTCCAATGTCGGCATAGGGCTGCCGACCTCCAGCTACCCGGAATTGTCGTTACCGTTTTTGAGCGTCCGTGCTCGAACCGCGGCCTTCCCCCCACCCCTTCTGCGCAGCCTTGCGCCACCAGATCCAGACGTACTGAGCACCACTGACGACCACGGTCAGGAGACAAGCCCAGATCAGCGTCGCGATGACCCAGCCCGGCACCGGCGTGACACCGGCGTTCATGATGACCAGCAAGACCAGTAGGATCTGAAACAGGGTGTTGAGCTTGCTCACGAGGATCGGCGCTGCCTCGATCTCCTCCACCCGGTAGTTGTAGAGCACGGCCCCGCCCACGATGAGCAGGTCACGGAAGATCACCAGCACCACCAGCCAGCCGGGGATGAGGGACATGGCACCCAGGACCAGAAAGCAGGCCACCAGGAGTACCTTGTCGGCCAGGGGATCGAGGATGCCGCCGAGATGGCTCTGCCAGCCGAAACGCTTGGCCAGCAAGCCGTCCAGGCCGTCCGACAGCCCCGCCGCCACGAATAGGAGCAGGGCCCAGCCGAGCTCCCGCTCGAGCAGCAGATACACCACCGGTATGACGGCGAGCAGGCGCAGCAAGCTGATGGTATTGGGTAGGTCCCGGAGCCTTGGCCTCAAAATCGCGAACGCCTCTTACCCGAAAAGAACAAACTCCCGAAGAGAAACGGTTGCGAGTGAAAAATATCCCGCACCGGGCGACACGGCACGGGATCATGAAATAGTATCTCTGTCCTGGCGGGCTTGTCCAAGATCCGACCCCTCCGGCCAGCTGCTAGAATGGCCAAATTTCCGAATCTCGATCCGCGGAGCCCACAGTGGACCACGACCCGGGTACCAAAGACCCCGCCCGCCCTAATGACCGGACCTCGCTGAGCTACCGCGACGCCGGGGTCGATATCGATGCCGGCAATGCACTGGTCGAGCGGATCAAGCCCCTGGCGGCCGCCACCTTCCGGCCCGGGGTTCTCACCGGCCTCGGAGGCTTCGGCGCCCTGTTCGAGATTCCCTTGGACCGCTACCGCCGACCTGTGCTGGTCTCGGGCACCGATGGCGTGGGCACCAAGCTCAAGCTGGCCCTGGAGCTGGGCCGCCACGACAGCGTGGGCATCGACCTGGTGGCCATGTGCGCCAACGATGTGCTGGTCGCGGGGGCCGAGCCCCTGTTCTTTCTCGACTACTATGCCACGGGACGCCTGGACCTGGAGGTCGCGACCTCGGTCGTGGCCGGTATCGCCAGGGGCTGCGCGCTCGCCGGATGCGCCCTGTCCGGCGGTGAGACGGCGGAGATGCCGGGCATGTACGCGGGTGGGGACTATGACCTGGCCGGTTTCTGCGTCGGTATCGCCGAGAAGGACGAGCTCCTGACACCAGAGCGGATACTGCCCGGCGATGTGCTGATCGCGCTGGCCTCCTCCGGTCCCCACTCCAACGGCTACTCCCTGATCCGCAAGGTCCTTGAGGTTTCGAGCGCAGATCTCGACGAGCCCCTGGGCGAGGCCAGCCTCGGTGAGTGCCTGCTCGCCCCGACCCGGATCTACGTCAAGCCCCTCCTGACCCTGACAAAGAAGATCCCGGTCCACGGCATGGCCCACATCACCGGCGGAGGCCTACCGGAGAACCTGCCCCGAATCCTTCCCCAGGGCGTCCGGGCCGTGCTCGATCTGGGCTCCTGGCGGCGCCCGGCGGTATTCGACTGGCTCCAGTCCCAAGGCGGCATCCGGGAATCGGAGATGCTGCGCACCTTCAACTGCGGGGTCGGCATGTTGGTGTGCGTCCCCGCCACCGAGGCGGGGCGCGCCTGCGACCTGCTCGTTGCCGCCGGGGAGCGCGCCTGGCCCGTCGGCCGCATCGAGCAGTCGGAGGAGGCGCCCGAGGTGGTCTTTACCGGGGGGAAGTCCGTGTGACGGCGGCCGAGCCCTTATCGGTTGTGGTGCTCATCTCGGGCAGCGGCAGCAATCTGCAGGCCCTCATCGACGAGGCACAGAGGGGCCTGCCCATCCGCATCCGCGCCCTTATCAGCAACGAGCCCGACGCCTTCGGCCTGGAGCGTGCTCGCCGTGCCGGGATCCCGACCCGGGTCCTGAGCCACCTGGGCTATCCGACCCGGGACGACTACGACGAGGCCCTCGGTGCCCTGATCGACGAATTCGAGCCCGGCCTGGTGGTCCTGGCCGGCTTCATGCGCATCCTGACCCCAGCGTTGGTAGCCCGCTACCGCGGACGGATGCTCAACATCCACCCCTCCCTGCTCCCCAAATTCCGCGGTCTGCATACCCATCGGCACGCGCTGGAGGCTGGTGAGACCGTCCACGGAGCCAGCGTGCACTTCGTCACCGAGGAGCTGGACGGCGGACCCCTGGTGCTGCAGGCCAGAGTCCCGGTGGAGCCGGGAGACGACCCGGACAGCCTGGCCGCCCGGGTGCTGACCCGGGAGCACCGCATCTATCCGCAGGTGGTACGCTGGTATGCGCAGGGGCGGTTGCGGCTGGATGCTTCCGGCAGACCATCCCTCGACGGTCGAGCCCTGGACCGGCCCTTGCAGCTCGACGAGCTGAGCCCGGAGCAGATCCACTGAAACTGGTTCGCAGCTGCGTGACAAGGGGCCCGCACGAGGGATCCCGCTCGACGGCGCGGATACCGACCTGCCGCTGGAGGACCAGGCAGCGGCAGAAGGAAATCACCCTGATCCGGCTAACGATCATGGGGCGAGCGAGCCACCCCGCAGAATGAAAGGTCGCCTCGCCCCTGATCGTACCCTCACCCCAACCCTCTCCCATAAAGGGAGAGGGGGCGAATGTGCTTCGCGAATTTCATCGTAACGGGCTCTACTTCTTGGTAGCGCCGACTCCGGTCGACTTGTCGCCCTTGCCGGCGGCGGAGATCATTTTCTGAAGGAAGTCCCAGGACGCCAGTGTCCCCGTGAGATAGGGTTGAAGGAGCTTGACCGGGTCATAGCCGTCCATCCCCTCGACCACACTCTTGCGCAGCTTCTCCAGCAGCTCGCGCTGGATGGGCTCCACATCGGGCAGGCCCAAGAGCCTGCGCAGCTCCTCGGGACTCATGTCCACGTCGATCTTGACGTTCATAGGCGAGCTCCAGAATTACCAGGAATGCCGAAAATGCGGGATCATGATCGATCTGGCGGAGAGGATCAATGGCGGCTGGAGCGGGGGGGCAGCTGCTCGGAAGGCGCCGGCTCTTCCACCTGCAGCCCCCTGCGCACCCGGCGCCCGACGAGCAGACAGGCCCGCTCGAACGCCCGCTCCGATTCACTCGACTGCCACTCCCATTCCATCGGTGGTGCCGAGACGGGGATCTGCCAGTGGCCCGTGGTCAGCACGCTGCCCACGCGGATCTCCAGGGTCCAATCGTGCCAGACCACCTCCGGGTCCTCCTCGTAGAATTCCTGCTCGGCGAGCCGGACATAGTTACCTGCCCCATCATCCATGGACACGACGCTGGAAACGACCAGATTCTCATCGATGCAGCTCGACCAGCCGGTATGAACGGCCGAGGCCGTCCCCATCAGGGAGTGGATGAGCAGGGCCGGCGTCAGCTTCAGATGCAGCGGACTTTCCCAGTCGGGCTCGTTCCTGTCTTGTTCTTCGATCATCTCGTGCTCATCTTTATCGGCGGTCCCCCTGGAAGCACGCCCGCCGGATGTCCGGGTCGCGGACTGGGCAGGGACGGAATCGATTATGATGAAGCAACAGGGCGCGGAGGTACAGTAGATGAAGGTCGCCGTCTTTTCCGATGTCCAGGGAAACCTCCCGGCGATGGAGGTGGCCGTGGAGCACATCCTGGCCTGGGATCCGGACCTGGTGATCATGGCCGGCGATCTGGTCAACCGCGGCCCAAGCAGCCGCGACTGCCTGGACATCTTCGACCCCCTTCGCCGCGAGCGCGGCTGGCTTCCCCTGCAGGGCAACCACGAGGCGTGGGTGCTGCGCTGCGGCCTGGAGCGCCCCCTCGATGCCCTCGACGCGGACATGCGTCGCATCGCCGACTGGACCTATCGCCAGCTTGCCGACGTCGAGGATGCCCTCCTCGGCTGGCCCGATCATGTGAGCTTCCACGCCGGCGCCGAGGACAGCTGGGTCCACGTCACCCACGGCTCCATGGCCGGCAATCGGATGGGCGTGTCGGCCAGCATCTCCGATGCGGAGCTGCGTGACCGTCTGCCGCAGGACGTGGCCCTGTTCGTCGGCGCCCATACCCACAAGCCCATGGAGCGCCGGCTCGAGGGCACCAAGATCATCAACGTCGGCTCCGTCGGCTCACCCTTCGACGGTGATGTGCGGGCCAGCTACGGCCAGCTGGAGCGACGAGGGGGCGAATGGCACACCCGTATTCGGCGACTGGACTACGACCGGGCGCGCACGGAGCGGGACTTCCTGGAATCCGGGTTCATCGACCAGGGCGGTCCCCTGGCCCGGATCATCCTCGAGGAGTGGCGGCAGGCCCGCGTGCTCCTAGCGGTTTGGCACCGCCGTTACGGCGCAGCGGTGCAGGCCAGAGAGATCGGCCTGGAGCAAGCCGTTTCGGAATTCTTGCAGTCCTTGGATCGATAAGCCGAGCCCTCGCGACACATGTACGCACGACTGATCGGAGAAGATATCGCTGACCGAGCGGACGGTCCTCTGCTCTTTCTGCGGCGCACCCTCGATGTGGGTCTCAACGAGGCAGTTGAGGTCGAGAGTGCGGACGGGAGGGTACGCCTGGGCCGAATCGCCGCCCTGGACGAGGCGGTCATCACCCTGGAGGTCCTGGACGACACCGCGGGGCTGGCCCTCGAGGGCACTCGGGTACGCTTCTTCGGCGAGCCCCTGAAGTTTCGGGTCGGTCCGGGTCTGCTGGGGCGCATCTTCAACGGAGTCGGGCAGCCCCTGGACGGGGGGACCCCGGTGGCGGCCCGGCGTGCCTTGCGGGTGGAGGGTCTGCCGCTAAAACCCTCGGCACGCGAGGCCCCGAAGGAGTTCCTCGAGACCGGCTTTACCGCGATCGACCTGATGAACAGCCTGATCCGTGGTCAGAAACTGCCGCTCTTCTCAGGAGCCGGCCTGCCTCACGACCGGATCGCTGTGGACATCGCACGCAACGCGCGGCTGCCGGGCGAGGGGGCGTACGAGGAGGACTTCGCCATCGTCTTCGCCGGCATCGGCATCTCCAGCGAGAGCGCTGATACCTTTCGCGAGGAGATGGAGAAGAGCGGGGCCCTGGCCCGCACGGTCCTGTTCCTCAACCTCGCCAGCGATTCCAGCGCCCAGCGCCTGCTGACGCCACGCTTCGCCCTGACCGCGGCCGAGTATCTGGCTTTCACCGAGGGCAAGCACGTTCTCGCGATCCTCACCGATATGACCAACTACTGCGAGGCCCTGCGTGAGGTCTCCGCCAGCCGCGGCGAGATACCCAGCCGCAAGGGCTACCCGGGCTACCTCTACTCGGACCTGGCGACCATCTTCGAGCGCGCCGGGCGCATCCGAGGCACCAAGGGCTCGGTCACCCAGCTACCCGTCCTCACCATGCCGTCGGACGATATCACCCACCCAATACCCGACCTCACCGGTTACATCACCGAGGGCCAGATCGTGCTCGACCGGGAGCTGCACCGGCGCGATCTCTATCCTCCCGTGCGCGTCCTGCCGAGCCTCTCGCGGCTCATGAAGGACGGAACCGGGGCGGGCATGACCAACCCGGATCATCCCCCTCTGGCCGCCCAGCTCTATGCCGCATACGCCCAGGCCCAGCAGACGCGTATCCTCGCCGGGGTGGTGGGGGAGGAGGGGCTCTCGGAGGTGGACCGCCGGTACCTGGCCTTCGGCACGCTCTTCGAGCGCGAGGTCGTAAGCCATGCCGAGCGGCGAAGTCTCGATGAGAGCATGGATGCCGGCTGGCAGGCTCTGCGCAGTCTGCCTCGGGGAGAGCTGCATCGCCTGAGCGACCGGCAGATCACGGATCACCTGGGTGAGGAGTGACTGGCGCCGGGCGAAAAGTCGTTCCGCCAAGTGTCTTTCCGAAGCTCGTGGATGGTGCCGGCATCAAGGAGGGCTTGATTCGTGCGACGGGGTACTCAAAGTCGCCTTCTGGCCAGGAGGCATTGATCGGAATCAACACCCACATGGGAGGGGGTATGAATTAGAGATGCAGCCTAGACTGATCGCTTCCGATTAGCCAGTATTTCACTCCAGGATCCATTGTCCACTAGACCCTCATTGGCCGGATATCATCAGGAGGGTTGATAGCACGGGATGGAGCGGACGTCCGAAAGGGATTCACTTTCCACGGCGATCGATCCGAAAACGTGCGTTGTGCTCGTCGAAAAGAGACTTCTCAGCAACCTATGCTCATCGCCAACCTGATGACGGCCGTTGTGCGACACCAATTCCGGCGCCACATGCAGCCGATGCCCGGCGCCAGTCTACCGCGGCCTGCGCCGCAGCAGGGGCGCAGCTACCTACTCTACCTGCACGTACCCTTTTGCGAGCACTTGTGCCCATTTTGCTTTTTTCACCGCGTCCGGTTCGATCCGGAGTGGGCTGGCCACTACTTCGCCGCCCTGCGTGACGACATCCGGGCCTGGCACCGGCTGGGGTATCGCTTCTCCGACGTCTACGTGGGCGGAGGGACGCCCACCGTCGTGCCCGGAGAGCTGGCGGCCACGCTTGCGCTCTTGCGAGATCTGTTTCCGATGCGCAGCATTTCCGTGGAGACCAACCCCAATCATCTCCTCCGCGAGGAAGTCCTATCGGTACTGGAACGCCAGGGGGTCAATCGCCTCTCCGTGGGTGTGCAGAGCTTCGACGACGCACTGCTTCAGGAGATGGGGCGTTTGCAGGCCTACGGCAGTGAGGCCCAGATCCGGCAGGCATTGAATCGGGTTCAGGGCCGGTTCGCCACTCTGAACATCGATCTGCTGTTCAATCTTCCCCATCAGGACATGCAATCCCTGCAGCGGGATCTGCGTATCCTCGTGGAGGAGCTGCGGGTGGACCAGGTCTCCTATTACCCTCTTATGGTAGAGCCCTCGACCCGGCGGGCCATTTCCAAGAACATGGGCAGGCCGACATCGAGCCGCGAAGCGGTCTTCTACCGGGCGATCCTGGACAATCTCCGCCCCATCTACACACCGGGCTCCGCCTGGTGCTTCAATCGCAAACAGGCGGCGCTCGACGAGTACATCGTGGACCACCGGGATTTCGCGGCGGCCGGGAGCGGCGCCTTCAGCTACCTCCACGGCACCTTCTATACCAACACCTTTTCCATCGACCGCTACCTGGACCTGATCGGTCGGGGGTGCTCACCCTTGGTCGCCGCCGTGCCGCTGGGACTGCGCGAGCAATACCGATACGCCCTGCTCATGGGGCTGTTTGGGGTGAGGCTGGATAAGCGACATCTGCGTGCCCAATACGGCAACGGGATTTTCGACAGCCTCCGCTGGGAGCTGTTTGCCCTGAAGCGGGCGGGAGCCATCGAAGAATACGGCGACTGCCTCCGGCTGACGGAGCGGGGCATGTACTATTGGGTGGCTATGATGCGCGAGTTTTTTATCAGCGTGAACGGACTGCGTGACCGCTTGCGGTTGCACGGCCGCGGCGAGCTGGGCACTGAGCGCTGCCAGGACGAGGAGAGCCCATCGTCGGAACGCGAGGGGACTGCAGCCTACTGCCGTCGCGGGACCGGAGCCCTGTGAAGCGAGGGGCGCCGCTGGCGGCGACCATTCTTCTCTTGGGCCTGCGCGCGGCCTGGGGAGGCGAATCGGGGTGCCTTGCCTGTCATACCGAGAACATGCCGGTGGACGACCCGCACTTCGCGCTCGGGATACCCTGTGCGGGCTGCCATCGCAGGGGTCCCACCGCTGCTGTCCTGGAGGCCGCCCACGCCGGGCTGGTTGTCAGCCCGGGTGTACCGGGCAGCCTGCAGGCCGGCTGCGGAGGCTGCCATCCCGAGCAAACGGAATCGGTACGCCATTGCCTGATGTTCACTGGCCGAGGCATCGTGAGCGTGACCCGCTATGTGCTCGGCGAGCAGGAATCGCCGAACGGTGATGCGGGCTTCGAGCTCCTGGGAAACAGCCCCGCCGACTCCCTTCTACGCAAGCTCTGCGGCGGCTGCCATTTGGGCTCGGACCAGGCAGCCAGGCACGCCGGCAGTCCCGGCATGGAGCGGCGCGGGGGTTGTCTGGGCTGTCATCTGGATCGCCAAGGGGATACTGCACACCCGCGGCTAACCGCCCGGGTTAGCGACGCCCACTGTTTCGGTTGCCATGCCCGCTCCGGGCGCATCTCCCTCTCCTATGCGGGACTGGCGGAGGTGGACGCCGGGTCTGCAGGCGAGCAGGCCGGCCGCGGTTATCTGGACGATGGCCGGCTGGTGGAGCGCAGGCTAGAGGACGTGCATCACCAGGCAGGCATGGCCTGCATCGACTGCCACACGGCGGTCGGCCTGATGGGAGACGGTGACCGTCCGGCTCGACACCAGGAGGAGGCCGTTGACATCGGCTGCGCCGATTGTCACGACAATCGCAGTCCGAGGGTACGGCTGGCGGACTGGCGGGCGAAGCACCCGGGGCTCGACCCGCGAATCCCGTTTCGCGCGGAGCACGAGCAGGAGTTTCTCGTAACAGCCCGGAACGGCACGCCCCTGTGGCATATCGAGCTGCGACCCGAGGGCCTGCTCTTGCACCGCAAGATCGAGGAAGGCGTAATCCGAGTTCCACAGTACCGGCGGTCGAGTCATTCGAGCGGAGCGGACCACGCACGCCTGACCTGTTCCGCCTGTCACGCCCAGTGGGCGCCCCAGTGCTACGGCTGTCACATCAGCTACGACCCGAAGAAACGGCAATGGGACCAGCTGGCGGGTGAGGAAACGACAGGCTGCTGGAGTGAGCAGCGTTGGGGGATCAGAAACGAGCTGCCGCCCTTGGGGGTGAGGGCGGATGGACGCATCGCCCCGGCCATTCCCGGGATGATCTCCACCATTGAGCACCCCGCCTGGAAGGGATCGCGCTTCCGGCGTCTGTTCGCCTTTCTCGATCCCCATACCAGCGGACGCTCCCGTTCCTGCGATTCCTGTCACGCCTCGTCCGAGGCCCTGGGGCTGGGGGAGGGCGTATTGACTCGGGGCAAGCACGGATGGTCGTTCCACCCGGCGCAGCCGGTCTTGGCCGACGGACTTCCGGCGGACGCCTGGACCTCGTTGGACGGTGCGGCATCCGGTGGGGCGACGCGCATGGGCAACCGTCCCTTGGACCCTGGAGAGATACGGCGGATATTGGACGCGGAAAGATCAGGCGGTGATGCTCCTGCGAGGCGGTAGCGGAGGGTATTCCCAAGGCGACCTTCGACGCCCTGATCGACCGCCTTTGAGAACGTAGCCCACTGGCGGGTGGCTTCCTTACCACCGGGGAAGAGGTATGTTTCGAATCCGGATCCCGCCCAGCCTCTCGCACGAGGTCCTGAGCCAAGAGGCCTTGCTTGGTTAGGATACCTACCCTTATTGCGTCAGTCAGGGCTTCGGGGACGCCTGGTGCGACAGCGCAAAGAGTGCCGTCCTCATCGTCCCCGCGGTGCTTTCGCCGTTCGAGCCCAATCTGTTGATCCACCAATTAGCACCCGCAGCTCGCTTGAATAGCGGTCTCGGACCCGGTAGGTACCAGCCATCTTGGACCAACGCCTGATCTCCACCCGTTAGCCATCGCTTGTTTCCCGGTTCAGACTTCGAAACCGTCGTTATCAGAAAACAGGTCCTGTCAAATTCCGAGGTATGCCTCGCGAATCTCGGGTGAGCCCTTGATATCCTCGGGGCTGCCTTCGGCCTTGATCCGACCCTCGTGGATGACATACACATGATCGGCCGCATCCAGGGATGCGGCGGCATTTTGCTCTACTAGCAGCAGGGTGAGCCCCACCTCCTTTTTCAGCCGGATGATGGTCTCGAAGAGCTCGCCGACGAGCTTCGGCGCGAGCCCCTGGCTGGGCTCGTCGAGCATGACGAGCTTGGGCCGCGTCATCAGGGCACGGGCGATGGTCACCATCTGTTGCTCACCGCCGCTCAACGATCCGGCGGGCTGGGCATTACGCGCTTTGAGTACGGGGAACAGCTCGTAGACCAGATCCAGCGATGCGGCGATGTGTCGGCCGGCGGACTTGCGGTAGGCACCCATGACCAGATTCTCGCCCACCGTCATCCCGCCGAACAGGTGCTTGCCTTGTGGTGCCAAGGTGATGCCCAGGTCGACCTTCCGGTGCGGAGGGATTCGCGTGATGTCTTGTCCCTCGTACAGGATTCGCCCCTTGGTCGGCGCCACCGAGCCGAAAATGCTCGCAAGCAGCGTCGATTTACCAGCACCGTTCGGTCCCAGCACAGACGTAATACTTCCCCGGGCCACCGTCAGGCTCGGTTGCCAAAGGACCTGCATGGGTCCGTAGCCGGCTTCGAGGTTCTCGACCGAAAGCATGGCGCTCTAGCCCGGGGCCTTTCCTAGATACACCTCGACCACCTTGGGGTGGGTGAGGGCGGCTTCCGTCGTCGTATCCGTGAGCACACTGCCCTGATGCATGACCATCACGCGCTCTGCCAATCCCGCCACCGCTCGCATGATGTGCTCCACCAGGGCGATGATGGCGACCCCTTCGTCTTTTATGCGTTTCAGGAAGTTCACGAGCTCATCGATATCCTTGGGGTTCATGCCGGCCATCGCCTCGTCCAGCAACAGAAGCCTCGGTTTCATCGCCAGTGCTCGGGCGATTTCCATCAGCTTCCTCTCCACCGGCGTCAGCGCAATGGAAGGCTTGTCCCCATGGGCCTGCAGGCCCACCCGGTCGATGTATTCATCGGCGATTGCGAGCGCTTCCACGACGCTCACCTTCTCCGCAGCGCGCCCGAACAAAGCACCAATGGCTACGTTCTCCCGCACGCTGGCCACGCCGAAGGGGCGTGGGATCTGGAAGGTGCGGCCGATGCCCAAGGGTGCCCTGCGGTAGACTGGAAGGCGCGTGATGTCCTTGCCGTTAAAAAAAATACGACCCTCGTCGGGGAGGAGCACGCCGTTGATGAGATTGAAGAGCGTGGTCTTCCCGGCACCGTTCGGGCCGACGACTGCGAAGAGGTCGCCCTCGGCGATGGTGAAGCTCACATCCTTGACCGCCACCAAACCTCCAAAGCGCTTGGTCAGGTTCTCCGCGCGAAGGAGGGGCTCGACCATCGTCAGACGATGAACTTCCCGAGTGGTCGGTTACCGATCTTCTTCTTCAGAACGCCCACCAGACCCTCGGGAAAGAGCACGACGATCACCAGCAACAGTGGAGCGAAGATCAAAAGCTGGAAGCCGGGTAGTGTAACGGCCAACCAGTACTTGGAGAGGCCGTAGACCAAGCCGCCCACGAGAGGGCCGAGCAGTGTGCCCACTCCCCCCAACATGACAATGACTATGGCCTCTACCGTGTAGTGAATCTCGAACACGTCGGGTGGATAGACGTAGGTCAGCTTCAACGCCCAGGCCGTGGCACCGAGTAGTCCGGCAAAGACGGCACTCGTAATGAAGGCCATGATTTTGTATTTGGTTACGTTGACCCCCATGACCTTCGCGGCGTCCTCGTCAGCGCGCAAAGCCGTGAGAGCGTAACCGATCTTACTGCGCATGAACAAGAGGGTAACCACCCCCGCCAAGGCAGCGATCAGCAAGACCAGAACATCGGCCCAGAAGGTACTGAGCGCGGTTGCCGCTTCGCGGCCGAAGATTAGGCGCAAGTCCCTCGAAAATATGATCCCGTCCGAGCCGTTCCAGATTCGCGCCCCCTCTACGAAATAGCGCAAGCCTTCGTTTACTCCTATGGTGGCAATGGCGAAATAGGCTCCACGCAGCCGCAGGGCTACTGCTCCCACGGCGAGTGACAAGAGCGTCGCCATTGTCGTGCCGAGGAGAAGCCCGATGACGATGGCCCAGCCACCGATGCCCTCGACCGCCGATAGGTGGGAGATGGAGATGGCCATTCCATAGGTCCCGACACCTGCAAAGGCCACATATCCGAAGTCTACGTAGCCGGTCATTCCGAGAAACAGGTTGAAGGCCTGCCCGAGCGCGCAATAGAAGGCGAGCATCGCTACGAGCTGCCACATGTCCGGCTGACCATTGCCGATCAAGAACAGCACCAGGTAGGCGCCCAGCACCGGGAGCAGTGCGTAGTATCTTACGAGCCTTGTCCGGCTTGGGCTCATTTTGTTTTGAACAAGCCGGTCGGACGGATCAACAAAATCACCAATAGCATGATGAAGGACAAGGCGCGCGTTAACGCGAAGGGCTCTACGCCTTCGATGGTGGCGAGAAGGGTATAAGACCCGTTTTCGATGATCCCGAAGACGAGTCCCCCGAAGAAAGCGCCGTAGGGGGAAGCCAAACCGCCGAGGACCGCGATTACGAACGCCTTCAGCGTGTATACGCCGCCCATATAGGGATTGATGCCAACGGGTATGAACATCGTTAACAGAACCCCGCCCAATACGGTGAGACCGATTCCGATCGCGAAGCTCATCGCATAGACCCAGTTGACGTTTACACCACAGACGCGGGCCCCTTCGGCATCTTCTACGACGCTGCGCAGGGCCCTGCCTGCACGGGTCTTTCGGTGCCAAATATAAAGAAGAACCGCCACCAGCACGCTGCCCACGCAGGCGTACAGCTTCGTCATCGGCAGTACGGTTACCCCCAGATCAAGCTGCCCGACAGACCAGTAATAGCCACGGAACTCGGAGCCGAAGACTTGCTTGACCGTCTCCTCCAGAAGAAGGCCGACACCGAAGGTGGCCAGCAACGAAGCGAGCTCCGGCGCCTGCACGAGCCGCTGCATCACCAGATAATAGACGGCGAACCCGAGACCGAGGCCGATCAGCAACGCCACCGGCACTGCCAGGATGGGATTGATGCCAAAGACATTGAACAACAGGAGCGCCGTGAAGGCGCCTACCATGATGAAGGCGCCATGACCGACGTTGACGACGCGCAGCACGCCGAAGATGAGGCTCAGCCCCATCGTGGCAGCGCCATAGACGCAACCAAGGACCAATCCTTGAATGAGATTGCCGAGCAGTTGCTCACCGAGCATCTTGTTACTCCTTCACGGTCTTTTCCGCAAAGGTCGGCATCGGATACTGGATGTCCCCCGTCTTTGCGGCGGCTGGTGCAACGATGACCCGCTTGCCGTTCTGCCACTGCACGTTCACCATCGGGTGGCCGATCTGCTTGCCGGTTTCGTCCACATCCCAGCTGCCATAGAAGGACATGAATGTCAGGTCGCCAAGCGCCTTGCGCACCTTGTCCGAATCGACACTATCGGCGTTTTCGATGCCCATGACCAGGGCGAGCACCGCGGCGCCCGCTTCCGCTGCATGGTAGTCGGGAACGATGTCTTTTCCGAGCGCCGCCTTGAACAGGCTCACGAACTCGTCCTGGCTCGGGCCGATCCAGGGCAGTCCGGCCTGGTTGGCGCGAACCGGCGAGAAGGTCACACCATATTCCCAGTGGGAAGGACCCATGACGCCATCGGCAAGCGGCCCGAGCGCTTCGTAAAAGGCCGGGAGCGTAGCGGCCGCAATGAGCGAGAGCGCCTTCGCGTCGATATCCAGATCCGCCATTTGGCGATTGAACAACTGGCCGTCCTCGAAGTGCCCGCCACCGAGGACGATGTCCGGCTTTGTCGCCTTGAGTGCCGAAAGGAGGGGTGTCAGATCCGTCACGCCCGTGGGATAGGTGCGCTGGAAGACGATATCGAAGCCGAGCTTCTGCGCATGCTCCTTGGCACCATCCATCACCGAGCGAGCGAACTCGGAGTCTTCGTACGCGAGGGCCACCTTGGTCGCCTTCGGGTCGATCGCCTTGATGAGATCGAGAGTGCCCGTGTGGTACTTGCTTCCCGGGCCGATGGTCTGCACGACATATTCGAACCCTTGGGTAAAGATCTTGTCGCTCGCCCCACCCTGGTCCAGGTAGACGATACCGTATTTCTCCGCTACTGATGCGCCGGCGAGGGTGAGACCCGAGCTGTAGGGGGCAAGGAGCGCGTTGACCTTGTCCGTCGTAATCAGTCGTTCCAGTAGGCTGGTGACGGACTCTTTCTTGGATTCGGCGTCGTAGTACTTGTATTCAAGAGGCATTTTCTTGCCGCCTATGGATACACCGCCGTGACTTTCGTTGACCCAGTTGACCGCAGCCTGGATCCCACCAAAGGCTTGTTCGCCGGCCTTTGCATACTTGCCCGATAGGCAGGCAGAATGGCCGATTACGACTTTGTCTAGCGCGGCTCGGGCTGGCACATGCCAAGCCAATACCATACCCGCTACAAGGCTGATGACGCCAAGCCATTTTCGCACCGGGTTTATACGCATCATTAGTACCTCCATCGGTTTAGCAGCTCGGATTGCAAAGAAGGCTGTCGCCCCTCTGAAGTAGAAGATCCTCCCGATTCTTTCGGAGCTTCAACCCTTTCAGGGCCCAAAGTCAATTCTTGATGGAGATCAACCATGCCTGCCCGGATCAGGGGTATATTATCAAACGTTAACGCTTCTCTTCCTGCTTATCGCGTACCGCCTGCAGGCTCCCACCAAACAAGGAAAGCGCATCGGGAGACAGATTCTCTGCCGGGGCGACCTGAAAGCCTCAGGCAAGCCAGGGCGTCGTCTACCGGGCGCTGGTACCCGGCGCATCGTTCAGAAACCATCGGGGGGTATCAATGGCGACGGAGCAAACCTTCTATGAATTCTTGCGCCGGCAAGGGGTATCCCGCCGTAGCTTCCTGAAGTTCTGCACCCTGACGGCCACGAGCCTCGGCTTGGCGCCGGGGATGGTGGGGCAGATCGTCCACGCGCTGGAGACCAAGCCACGCACACCGGTGATCTGGCTTCACGGTCTGGAGTGCACCTGCTGCACCGAATCCTTCATCCGCTCCAGCCATCCCCTGGCGGGCGATGTAATCCTCTCCATGATCTCCCTGGACTACGATGACACCATCATGGCGGCCGCGGGCAACCAGGCCGATGAGATCCTGGAGCAAACCGTCGCCGAGCACGACGGCGAGTACATCTTGGCCTGCGAGGGCAATCCGCCCCTGAACGAGGACGGCATGTACTGCTTCCAAGGCGGAAAGCCCTATGTGGAGAAGCTGCGCCACATGGCGGACCACTGCAAGGCCATCATCGCCTGGGGCTCCTGCGCTTCCTGGGGCTGTGTGCAAGCCGCCAAGCCCAATCCCACCCGGGCCACCCCCATCCACAAGGTGATCCGCGACAAGCCGGTGATCAAGATCCCGGGCTGCCCCCCCATCGCGGAGGTGATGACCGGCGTCATCACCTACATGGTCACCTTCGATCGGCTCCCGGAGCTGGATCGCCAGGGCCGACCCAAGATGTTCTACAGCCAGCGCCTGCACGACAAGTGCTATCGCCGGCCCCATTTCGATGCCGGCCAGTTCGTGGAGCGCTTCGACGACGAGGGGGCGCGCAAGGGCTACTGCCTCTACAAGATGGGCTGCAGGGGGCCGACCACCTACAACGCCTGCTCCACCGTGGGCTGGAACGGGGGGGTGTCCTGGCCGGTCAAGTCGGGGCACGGCTGCCTGGGCTGCGCGGAGGAGGACTTTTGGGATCGCGGCCCCTTCTACCGCCCCATCTCCGACCTGCAGGTGCCCGGAGGTGTCGAGCTGAAGGCCGACCGTGTAGGTGCCGTCCTCGCTGGGGCCGCCGCCGTCGGCGTGGCGGCCCATGCGGGTGTCACCGCGGTCCGCCACCTGAAGGACCGGAGTAAGGGCCAGGGCAAGGGAGGGGAATCCGATGACTGAGACAGTAGCACCCAACGGATTTACCCTCGACGACGGTGGCAAACGCGTGGTCGTGGATCCCATCTGCCGCATCGAGGGACACCTGCGAATCGAGGTCAACCTGGACGAAGACAATGTCATCCGCAACGCGGTGTCGGCCGGTGCCATGTGGCGCGGCATCGAGGTGATCCTCAAGGGCCGCGATCCGCGCGACGCCTGGGCCTTCACCCAGCGCATCTGCGGGGTCTGCACCGGGGTCCACGCCCTCGCCTCGATTCGGGCGGTCGAGGATGCCCTGGCCATCGGCATCCCGGAGAACGCCAACAGCATACGCAATCTCATGCTGCTGGCCCAGTACACCCAGGACCACCTGGTCCACTTCTATCACCTGCATGCCCTGGACTGGGTGGACGTGGTCAGCGCCCTGCAGGCGGACCCGAAGCAGACCTCCGCCATCCAGCAGGCCATCTCCAACTGGCCCAAGTCCTCACCGGGCTATTTCAGGGATACCCAGGCGCGACTGAAGAGCTTTGTGGAGTCCGGGCAGCTGGGGCCCTTCCGCAATGCCTATTGGGGCAGCCCTGCCTACAAGCTGCCCCCCGAGGTCAATTTATTAGCGGTGACGCACTATCTGGAGGCGCTCGACTTTCAGCGCGAGATCGTCAAGATCCACGCCGTGTTTGGCGGTCGCAATCCGCATCCCAACTGGATCGTGGGTGGCATGCCCTGCTCCCTCAATCTCGACGACACGGGTGCGGTCGGGGCCATCAATATGGAGCGGTTGAACCTGGTCTCCTCGGTCATCGACCGCTCCATCGAGTTCATCGACCAGGTCTACATCCCCGACCTCAAGGCCATCGCCTACTACTACAAGGACTGGACCTTCGGCGGGGGACTTTCCAGCAAGAACCTGCTCGCCTACGGGGAGTTCCCCTTGCACCCCGGAGACGAGTCCCAGGGCAACATGATGCTCCCGGGCGGGGCCATCCTGGACGGCGACCTCAGCCGGATACAAGAGGTCGACGTCCGTGATCCCGATCAGGTGCAGGAGTTCGTGCTCCACTCCTGGTACAAGTACCCGGACGAGCAGCAAGGTCTGCACCCCTGGGACGGCATCACCGAGCCCGACTTCGTGCTCGGCCCGGATGCGAAGGGCACGAAGACCGATATCCAGCAACTCGATGAGGGCGCCAAGTACTCCTTCATCAAGGCGCCGCGCTGGCGCGGTCACGCCATGGAGGTCGGTCCCCTGGCCCGCTTCGTCATCGCTTACGCCCGCGGAGTCGATGAGGTCAAGGCCATGGTGGACGGCACCCTGCAGGATCTGG